>Ga0247841_10001357_pt1 | contig 56369 bp, 49 predicted proteins | sample LaCruzMarch2015__2_FD_192410 | JGI IMG/M metagenome (GOLD analysis project Ga0247841, IMG submission 192410) | Freshwater microbial communities from meromictic Lake La Cruz, Castile-La Mancha, Spain - LaCruzMarch2015_18m | ecosystem: Environmental > Aquatic > Freshwater > Lake | place: Spain... | reverse complement strand
AAGATAAAAGAGAACAGCAGCGAGCTTGTTGAATTTGCCATCAAACTGCCCGGAAAGAATGATTCAACAGACGATCACGTACTGATTCCGGTAGACGCAAAATTCCCGGTGGAGGATTATCAGCGGCTGCAAGACGCGCAGGAAAAGGCCGATACGGTTGCCGCCGATGATGCTGTACGGCAACTCGAAGCAAGTATTAAAAAAGCGGCCAAAGATATCTCGCAGAAATATCTTGCGCCGCCCAAGACCACTGATTTCGGCATTATGTTTTTGCCGTCCGAAGGCCTTTATGCCGAAGTTATCCGCAGGACTGCTCTGGTGCAAATGCTACAGCGCGAATACCATATTGTCATTACCGGTCCTACGACATTTGCCGCTCTTTTAAACAGCCTGCAAATGGGCTTCCGCGCCCTGGCCATTCAGAAGCGCTCCAGTGAAGTCTGGAAAGTGCTGGGTGAAGTAAAAACAGCATTTGGCAGATTTGGCGACACGCTGGATGCCGTTCATAAGCGGCTGGAACAGGCCGCCAATTCCGTGGATGACGCCCGCAAAAAATCAAAAACCATTCAGAACAAACTGCGTGCCGTGGAATCCACACCTGTAATATCAACGGAATTGCTGCTGGAAGATAAAACGATTCCCGATTTGGAAGAGGTTTAAATTATCAAGTTATCAAGACGTCTTTTCTTTATTTTCCATATTACCACGCCAATAACTTAAGAGGTGGAATATGGCACGCGATTTGTAAATATCGGGTATTGTTCTATTTATTTCTTCCTTTTATCTTTTTGCCAGATGGGCAGGTTCTTTCTTCTTCCACACCGCACTTGCAGTAGTTTGCCTCCCGCGTAGCAGTAAGCCCAAGATCACCAATCATCTCCATATCCAGCTTGCTATCTCTGCCGGTAGTTGTCAGGTAGTTGCCGGTCATCAGAGAATTGGCGCCCGCCATAATTCCCAGAGGGAGCAGCTGCCGCAGATTCTTTTCCTTGCCGCCGCAAAGCTTGATGTCTTTATCCGGCAGCATAAAACGAAATACTGCTATCGTCATAAGAATTTCCAGTGGCGAAAGCGGCAGCATGTGGGAAAGCGGTGTGCCCTTGATGGGACTGAGAATATTCAAAGGTACGGAATCAACATTCAATTCGCGCAGTGTCGCGGCAAGCTCGATGCGCTGGGTTATACCTTCTCCCAGGCCAAATATTGCGCCCGCGCAAACTGAAAGCCCTGCTGTCTTGGCAGTTTTAATTGTTTCCACATCTTCTTCGTAATCGTGGGTTGTACAGATATTTTTGAAGAAGCTGCGCGATGTTTCCAGATTATGATGATAACGGAAAAGCCCGGCAGCTTTAAGCTCTCTTGCCTTATCGGTATCGATCAACCCAAGCGATGCACAGGCTTTGATCGCGATTTTGTTCATACCCTTTACAACTTTGAAAATTTCATTCCATTCTTTTTTTGCTTTGATCCGTTTGCCACTGGTAACAATGCCGAAAAATTCCGCGCCGCAGCGCGCGGCATCATCGGCTTCAGCGATCATTTCAACGGCAGTTTTTAACGGGTAGGAAGGAGCATCTGTCGGATAATGGGAAGATTGAGCGCAAAACTTGCAGTCTTCGGAACAGCGGCCTGATTTAGCATTGGTAATGCCGCAAAGAATTATCTCTTTGCCTTTAAAATGCTCGCGGATTTCAGATGCCGCGGCCATGACCCGCCAGTGATTATTCGATCCTTCGATAAAAAGCTCCAGAGCATCGCTTGCGCTAATCCCTTTCGTCTTGATGGCATCGTTCTTCAGTTTTTCAAATAAATCCATTTTAACCTCGGTGAAGCATAGATGTGTTTTGGGAAACTCACCTATTATCCGGCGACTGTCAAGTTTTTTCCTGCCTTCGCCGTCTTTTGATTGCTTTGGCTTGCATCTTTTGATATTGAAATCATGCGTTAGATTAAAATAATTGAGGAACGCTGCATGCCTAGGGGAATATTCATCATCGGTACGGATACCGAAGTAGGAAAGACGGTAGTCTCGGCAGGCTTGATGCATTTGCTGCTGGGTAATAAGCATAAGGCTGCCTATTTCAAACCGGTGGCCAGCGGCGAAGTCTTGCTAAATGGTTCTTCTCAATCAACAGACGCCTCACTTGTTAAAGCAGTATCCGGCTTTGCCGAAGACCATAAAAACATAACACCATTTTCCTTTAATAATGCTGTGGCTCCACACTTTGCCGCCCGTCAGGAGGGCAGAACAATTGATCTAGCTGTGATCAAGGATAGTTTGCAGTACCTGAAAACGCGCTATGAATTGATTATAGCCGAAGGCGCGGGCGGTTTGGCTGTACCTCTGGATGATCAAGGTTTTATGCAGTATGACCTAATCCGGGAACTTAGATTCCCCTGTCTGCTTGTTTGCCGCACCGGTCTGGGGACAATTAATCACACGTTGTTGACGCTCAGATTTGCAAAAAGCGCGGGACTTGCGATCAAGGGGATCGTGATGAATGGCGACAGACAAACCGATACAGAGACAGACAACATAGAAACAATTCGAAAACTCTCCGGTATTCCCGCAATCTTTACAATACCGGCCATTGCCGGAGTTGATACGGAAAAACTTCAGCCGGGAAACATTGCTGATGTGTTTGAAAAAACCATTGACATTAACGAAATCATCGGACTGATGGAAAGCATATAGTGAATGAAAAGATTTAGCGAAAAATTAGACCAGATCAAAAAAACAGGACTCTACCGGAAGATGAAGCATCTGCAGACTCCTCAGGGGCCGCATATAAAAATTGACGGCAAAGATTATCTGCTGCTGTCTTCCAACAGCTATCTGGGGCTTTGTAATGATGATCGCCTGAAACAGGTGGCACGCGATGCTATAGAAAAATATGGAGTCGGTTCCGGCGGTTCCAGGCTGACAACGGGCAGCTATGAAATTCACCAGAAGCTGGAAGAAGAAATCGCCGCATTTAAAGGGGCAGAGGCGGCGTTGCTTTTTAATACCGGTTATATGGCCAATGTGGGCGCAATATCCGGCATTGCCGATAAAAGTTGTGTTATCTTTTCTGATCGTTTGAATCATGCCAGCATTGTCGATGGTTGCCGTTTGAGCAAGGCCGAGATCGTCGTTTATAATCATTGTGATGCGTCAGATCTTGCACGTAAGGTGCAGGGCTATTCCGGAAGACAAGCATTGATCGTTACCGATGGCCTTTTTAGTGTGGATGGAGATATAGCGCCGCTTCCGGCGATAGTCGAAATCGCAAGAAAGAATAATATCCTGTTAATGGTTGATGATGCTCATGCCACAGGAGTGTTAGGTCCTAATGGCGGCGGCACAGCGGACTATTTCGGTCTGCGAGACCAAATTGATATTTCGATGGGAACACTCAGCAAAGCGCTGGCCAGTGAAGGCGGCTTCATCGCCGGGAAACGAAGCCTGATAGACTACCTGATCAACACGTCCCGCAGTTTTATTTTTTCCACAGCTTTGTCTCCGGCGACTATTGCGGTGGCGAGAAAAGCGTTGGACATTATACGAACGGAGCCGCAGCGCAGGCAAACTCTTCTGGCAAATACCGCCTGGTTCCGCGCGGAACTTCGCAAAACAGGCTTTGATGTTGCGGAAAATGAAGCTCCGATTATTTCCATCGTCGTTGGAGAACCGGATTTGGCAGTCGCCTTCAGCAATCGGTTGATGGAACGCAATATTTTTGTTTCAGCAATCCGCCCACCAACAGTTCCTGCAGGCACAAGCCGTCTGCGCATCAGCATCATGGCCACGCATACGCGTAAAGATTTGCAGCAGGCATTAAATCACATTAAAGAGATCGGGCAAAAGCTTAGTGTTATCCGGTAAGGTGAAAAACCATGAATAGCTGGCAGAAAAAAGATTTGCAATATATCTGGCATCCCTGCGCGCAGATGAAGGACTATGAAGATTTTCCGCCGATTGTCATCGAGCGCGGCAAAGGCGCTTACCTGTATGATATAGATGGCAAGTCTTATCTGGACGCTGTTTCCTCCTGGTGGGTGAATCTTTTTGGTCACAGCAACGATCGAATCAACAAAGCGATACGTGAGCAGTTGGAAAAACTCGAGCACGTCATTTTTGCCAATTTTTCTCATAAGAAGGCAATTGAACTGGCGGAAGAAATTATCCGCATAACACCGACGGGACTTGCCAAAGTTTTCTTTGCGGATAACGGCTCATCGGCCGTCGAAGCGGCGCTCAAATTGAGTTTCCATTATCATCAACAGACAGGCCATCCAAAGAAAACTCGTTTCGCGGCCATCAACGATGCCTACCACGGAGAAACGCTGGGGGCTCTTTCCGTCGGTGATCTTGATCTGTACAGCAAAATTTATCAGCCCTTGATGCTGAGTACCTTCAAAGCCACAGGGCCGGATTGTTATCGCTGCCCCTATGATAAGTGCCGGGAAAATTGCGCAGCCGAATGTTTTGAATCTCTGGAAAAAATTGTTGCTGAACATTCCGAAGAAATCTGTGGTATAATTATCGAACCACTTGTCCAGTGCGCGGCGGGAATGAAAATATATCCGCCACTGTATTTAAAAAAACTGCGGAAGCTCTGCACGGACTACAACATTCATTTTATTGCCGATGAAATCGCTGTTGGCTTTGGTCGTACAGGCTTGATGTTCGCCTGCGAGCACGCCGAGATCAGCCCAGATATAATGTGTCTTTCCAAAGGTATCACGGGTGGCTATCTGCCTTTGTCGCAAGTCGTTACCACCGATGAAATTTATTCGGCCTTTTACGCCGATTACAAAGAGTTGAAGGCCTTCATGCACAGCCACAGCTACACCGGTAATGCTTTGGCCTGTGCCGCCGCTTGCGAATCGCTTGCTATCTTTAGAGATGAAGATGTGCTCAAAAAAAATGAGATCAAAGCCAGAATGATTGCCGCCAAGGTAAAAACGCTTGCGGACTCTCACCCGCATGTTGGCGAATACCGCCATCTGGGAATGATCGGAGCGCTGGAACTGGTGGAAGACAAAATCACCAAAAAATCTTTTGACTGGCAGAGGCGCGTTGGTTACGGCATTTACAAAATCGCCCTGGAGAAGGGAGTGCTTCTTCGCCCGCTCGGAAACGTCATCTATTTCATGCCGCCTTATATAGTGGAAGAAGAAGATATCGATTTAATGGTCAGAGTCGCTTTTGAATCCATTGATAAATACTTTAGGTTGAATGATTAGGAATGTAACTTATATCCTTGAAAGCCTGATCGCCGCGCACTAATTGCTTTAGGATAGGCAGGATACGAGATATACCAAGAGAGATGATAGATATGACGATGAAGGAAATAAATGATAATCGAATATCTGGGGATCCGCCGGATGAAGCCTCAGCGCCTGGCTTTCATATCATGGCAAAACCCATCGGACCTGTCTGTAATCTCAACTGTGAGTATTGTTTTTATCTGGAGAAGAAGGCACTTTTTGCTGAAAATGAGAATTATCGCATGTCGGATAAGGTGCTGAAGGCATTTGTCCAAAAGTATATCCGATCCAATGACATTCCGGAAGTACCCTTTGCGTGGCAAGGTGGCGAGCCAATGCTTATGGGGCTCGATTTCTTCAAGAAAGCGGTGAGGCTGCAAAAGCAATATAGCCACGGCAAGAGAATCACCAACTCTCTGCAGACAAACGGCATTTTGCTGGATAACGCGTGGTGCGAATTCCTCGCCAAAAATAATTTTCTGGTCGGTATCAGCCTGGACGGGCCGGAGGATATCCATAACCGCTATCGTGTTGATGGACGGGGCAGGGGTACGTTCAGCGCTGTCATAAAGGCCGTTGAGCTTATGCAGAAGCACGGCGTGGAATATAATGTGCTTGCCTGCATCACACGGGAAAGCGCGCGCAGGCCTCTCGATGTGTATCATTTTTTAAAAGATCGCGGCGTCGAGTTTGTCCAGTTTATTCCGGTTGTAGAGCGGATGCCCGATAATGGAACTCGCGCGCTGGGCTTAAAGCTTGCCTCGCCTCCTGATCTCGGGGTGGAAAGCATGGCCAATGTGACCCCTTGGGCAGTTGAGCCCGATAGCTATGGAGATTTTCTCATCAGTATTTTTGAGGAGTGGGTGAGAAACGATGTGGGTAAAACATTCGTCATGAATTTTGAATGGGCACTGATGAGCTGGATGGGTGGAGATTCAACGGTTTGTCAGTTCTCGCGGCAATGCGGCCGGTCCCTGATCCTGGAGCATGACGGCAATATCTACGCCTGTGACCACTTCATGTATCCTGACTATCTTTTGGGGAATGTTCTTTCGAGTGATCCGAAGCGGCTGATTGATACCCCGCAGCAAAAAGATTTTGGCACTCGCAAAGAGACCGCCCTTCCGCAATGCTGCCGGGAATGCGATATTCTGTTTGCCTGTCGTGGGGGCTGTCCGAAGCATCGTTTTGCGGAAACCCAGGAGAAAAAACCGGGATTGAATTATCTGTGTGGGGGGCATAAAAAATTCTTTCGGCATATTAATAAATATATGATAGCCATGAAGCAGCTTTTAGAAAACAACCTGCCGGTATCCCATATCATGGAGGCAACCCGCAGGCCGCTGGTGATAAGAAAGGATCTAATACAGATATGAATGAATGCCATTTACCTATAATGAAAAAGTATGTATTCCCTGTAGCAGGTCTTGTTGCGGCAGGCGCAATGACTGCCATGGCACAGGATGTTCTTCCGCAGCCGGAAGCGCCATATCAGGGTGTTGCCAATAAGACCCTGGCGGGTTCGAAGCCTTACTATCAGCCACGGGTTACAGCGCCGAAAGGGGCGCCCAATGTTCTGATTATCCTGCTCGATGACGTCGGTTTTGGCCAGCCTTCAACCTTTGGCGGTGCTGTTCAGATGCCGACACTTGATCGTCTGGCCGGGCAGGGTCTTCGCTACAACCGTTTTCATGTGAATTCTATCTGTTCACCGACGCGGGCATCTCTGCTGTCGGGGCGCAATAATCACGCAATTGGCATCGGCGCGATCGTGGAGTTGGGCAACGGCTGGCCGGGATACAACGCATCGTGGCCCAAAAGCGCTGCCTCCGTGGCCGAGACCTTGCGTCTGAATGGTTACAACACAGCGGCATTCGGCAAGTGGCACCTTACACCGGATGATGAACAGGGACCCGCAGGTCCATTTGACCGTTGGCCTAACGCCCTTGGGTTTGACTATTTCTGGGGTTTCCTTCCCGGTGAGGCCAGCCAGTATAGACCAGTCATTGTCGAGAACAATACGATTCTGGGCATTCCGGCGGAGAGGGAATTTTACTTCCCCGAGGCGATGACCGACAAGGCTATCCAGTGGATGCGCGGGCAACAGTCTCAGGCGCCCGGCAAGCCTTTCCTGCTGTACTATTCCCCCGGTGCGATGCATGCGCCTCACCATGTTCCTGAGGAATGGGCCGACAAATATAAAGGGAAGTTTGATCAGGGCTGGGATAAGTACCGCGAGGAAACCTTTGAGCGCCAGAAGAAACTAGGAGTGATACCTGCCGACGCAAAGCTGACGGTACGCAATGACGCATTCCCACTTTGGGATGCTATTCATCCGGAGGAGAAGAAGCTCTATGCCCGTCAAATGGAAGTTTACGCGGGCTTCCTCGAGAAAACAGACTATGAGATTGGCCGTGTTGTGTCGGCAATCGGAGAGATGGGTATAGGCGATAACACTCTGATCATCTATATTACAGGAGATAACGGCGCCAGCATGGAAGGAACGGAAACAGGAACATTCAATGAAATGACTACGATAAACGGTGTACCTATAACCGCTGAACAGCAGTTAGCCTTGATCGAGCGCTACGGAGGCCTTAAAGTCTGGGGTGGGCCGCGGACGCACCCGCACTATGCTTCTGCATGGGCCTGGGCGGGTAACACGCCATTCCAGTGGGGAAAGCAAGTCGCTTCCCACCTGGGAGGAACGCGTCAAGGCGCTGTCATTAGCTGGCCTGGCCGCATCCATGACAAGGGCGGCCTGCGCAGTCAGTACATCCATGTTATCGATGTAGCGCCCACGATTCTAGAGGTGGCGAGGATTTCCGCACCTAAAGTGGTAAGCGGCGTCCGACAGATGCCGATTCATGGTGAGAGCTTCGCCTCAACCTTTGATGATCCGAAAGCGCCGGAGATGCGCACCCAGCAGTATTTCGAGTCTCTGGGAAACAGATCGATGTATAAGGATGGCTGGATCCTTGCCTGCCGCCTCGACAGAAATCCGTGGAAACTCGATCCCGAAACGCTTAAACGTTTTGCACCAGGCGTTTGGAATCCGGACAAGGATCGTTGTGAGCTCTACAATCTGGATAAGGATTTCTCTGAAGCTGATGATTTGGCGGCAATCTATCCGGAAAAAGTAATAGAATTGAAGGATCTGTTTGATAAAGAGGCTGACAAATACCAGGTGACCCCGCTCCTGGGCGGGGTAGCGGCAGCAGCTTACGGATTTCCGACAAGAATGGCCAGTACCGGCAGGAAGAGATTTACTTACTACCCGGGTGTGGAGAATGTATTGCCGGGAATGCAGCCGCCACTTGGCTTTGGAAGGTCTTACAGCATCAGCGCCGATATCGAAGTGCCTGATGAGGGATTTATGCGCACGGAAGGGGTCATCGTCGCTGCAGGAAGTTTCCTTGGTGGATTCTCACTCTATGTCGAAGATGGAACACTGAAACACACCTACAGCTTCGTGGGTGTAAAGTTTGATACTCTTATCGCCCCGGATTATCTGCCGGAGGGCAGGGTTAATGTTCGATATCAGTTCACGGCAGACAAACCGGGACGGGCGGGGTCGGGAGGGAGAACCGCACTGTTTATCAATGGTAAAGAGGTTGCGGTAGGCCGCCTCGAGCATACCGTGCCGCTGCGCTTCTCCGCTTATGAGGGGATGGATATCGGTAAGGATAACGGCGCGCCTGTGTCCCCGTCCTATAGAAACAATATGCCGTTTGCCTTTACCGGCAAAATCGAAAAGGTTGTATTCAATCTTGAGGATAATATTTAAAAGTTAGTGGGCATGAAAATTATTTTAAGCGAGATGACAATGGTTTGAAACAGAATTATAAATAGTAAACAGTTAAGAGGAGATTCGTCATGAGAAGAAAAGTTTTAATGACTTTAGCGGTTATCTTAGTCTTGTTATTTGTATCAGCATTAATGCTCCCGAAGATACTTGCTTATATGGGATTACATCCTGATTACGAAGGGCAGTCGTTTAACTTGCAGGGGCGCCGGGCTTTGATCATTACAACCAGCCATGACGTTTTAGGAAGCACAGGCAAAAAAACCGGTGTATACGCGTCAGAAATGACAGTACCGTATTATGAATTCTTAGATGCTCAGATGAAAGTTGATCTTGCCAGTATTAAAGGCGGCAATATACCGGTTGAACCGGTTTCGGTAAAGTGGCCGGTGGCAACCGGCGCGGACAAAAGATATTTGAAGGATGAAGATTTTCAAAGCAAGGCCAAAAACTCCCTTAAAATAGGTGATGTAGATTTTACCCAATATGATATTATTTATATTGCCGGAGGTTGGGGCGCATCTTATGATTTAGGTATTTCAAAGATACTTGGCGCAAAAATTACGGAAGCCAACGCGAAAAATATCCTGTTGGGTTCTGTTTGTCATGGAGCACTTGGCTTTTTAAAAGCTAAAAAAGGAAATGGTGAACCTCTGCTTAAAGATCGCCGAGTAACTGGTGTTACAAATAAACAGGTAAAGGAATTGGGCATAGAGGTTACACCGATGCATCCTGAAACAGAAATTAAAAAAGCTGGTGCTAAATATGAAAGTAAAAATGCGTTTCAAGATGTGTTTGCAAATTATAGTGTGATCGATGGTAACCTGGTAACAGGGCAAAACCAGAATGCCGGCAAAGAAGTAGCACAGAAAATGTTAAATATTCTTCAAAATAAGCATTAAGAGGTGAGGATTCAATCATGAAGAAAATAATTCTGATCATAGTTGCGGTTTTGATCGTCCTTACCGTGACAGGATATCTCTTCATTTCGAATCCGCCACACTGGTTGTTGGATGCGGCGGCTAAAAATGTATTAACAGGTATGCGATTAAAAGTTGATGACGGATTGCATGCCGTGCTTGTAGGGACAGGATCTCCCCTGTCTGATATTAAGCGTGTAGGTCCATGTATCGCGGTCATAGCCGGCAAAAAGCTATTTGCCGTTGATACCGGGGATGGAAGCGCGCGTAATTTTCGTTTAACCGGTCTTTCCATCGGCGCATTAGATGCCGTATTTCTGACGCATTATCACTCCGACCACATCGGCGGTTTAGGCGAGATGATGCTTCAGCGTTGGGCTTCCGGCGCTCATAAAAAGCCGCTGGATATTATCGGGCCTGCGGGTGTGGATTTGGTCGTGGATGGATTCAATAGAGCCTATAAACTCGATACAAAATACAGAGTAGCTCATCATGGAGCAAAAACAGTTCCACCTTCTGGAGCCGGAGGCAAGGCCATACCATTTGCCTTATCCGATAAAGAGAAGGATTTTGCTGTTGTGTACGATAAAGATGGTGTGAAGGTTACGGCGTTTAATGTTATTCATTTGCCGGTAAAGCCTGCCTGCGGTTATAAGTTTGAGTATAAGGGCAGAAGCATTGTTATTAGCGGAGATACGGCATATTCTGAATCCGTAGCTGGGCAGGCGACTGGTGCTGATGTTCTGATACATGACGCGCTTAGCCCAAGGCTGGTGAATATTATCCATGACAATTCAGCTCTTCTTTCTGACGTCACAATAGGGAAAATAACAAAGGATATTTTAAACTACCATGCTTCTCCCCAACAGGCGGCACAGGTGGCGCAAAAAGCAGGTGTAAAACAGTTGGTGCTCACGCATATCATTCCACCACTGCCCTTTTCGCTTTTAAAGAACGCTTTTCTAGGAGATGCTCAGAATTATTATCAAGGAAAAATTATTATGGGCGTAGATGGGATGCTCATCAGCCTGCCGTCAAATACTGATAGCATAAAAATTCGGAAGCTTTTTTAACAATATGAATTAGGTAAAAATAAATAACACTTTAAATGAAAGGAGAAACATAATGAAAATGGAAGATGTTAAAAAAATTGCCATGATCGGCGCGGGTGACATGGGGCACGGGATTGCGGCCTGCTGTCTTTTGGGTGGATATAATGTTGTTCTGCGAGATATCGAACAGAAGTATGTGGATAAAGGCATGGCAGGTATTAAAGCGAGCTTTGATAAATTCAAAGAAAAAGGCAAATTGACGCCGGAGGCCTATACTGATGCTCTGTCGCGTCTTACGCCGATGGTTGATCTGCAAACGGCTGTGAAGGACGCGGATTTTATTATTGAAGCCGTTCCGGAAAAACTGGAGCTCAAGAAAAGTGTGTTTGCTGATCTGGATAAATTTGCTCCCAAACATGCAATTCTGGCCTCCAATACATCCAACATCAGTATTACCGAGATTGCTTCCGCCACATCGCGACCGGAAAAAGTTATTGGGTACCACTTTTTCAATCCCGCCATTCTGATGAAGCTGGTGGAAGTCATCAAAGGCGGCAAGTCTTCCGATGAGTCAGTTGCGATCGGCTATGAGATTGCTAAAAAGATTAAAAAAGTCCCGGTTATTGTCAAGAAAGATTCGCCCGGTTTTATTTATAACCGTGTCAACCAAACTGCTGGTGTTTTTCTTTCCAAGATCCTGGAAGCCGGTCACCCCACACCTGAAGAATTCGATGCGGCTTTCAAAGCGATTATGCCCATGACACCCTTCGAACTGGTGGACTATGTCGGAATTGACATCGCAGTTCATGGCCTCGAATATTTTGCTAAAGTGCTTTCTCCGGATTACAAACCATCAGATGCCCTGATGGCCTATATAAAAGCGGGAACTCTCGGCAAAAAAACCGGCAAAGGTTTGTATGACTGGTCCCAGGGACGTCCCCAAATCGATCCGGCCAAAGCGACTAAAGAATATGATTTCAACCACATGATTGCTCTGCAAGTGAATGAAGCCACAAAGATTTTGGAGGAAGGTATTGCCGATGATCCCAAAGAAGTTGATCTGGCCATGGCCAATGGCGGCGGTTCCCCCTTCGGCCCCTTCGCACTGGCACAGGGGATAGGTTACAATGTGCTTTTGGCTAAACTCGAAGAGATCCATAAAAAGTTTCCCCTTGATATATTCAAGGCCACAAAGACAATGAAAGACGGAAGCATTAAGGTATAAGTCCGGTGTGGTGAGTCGATGGGGGGTATCGAATGGGAAAAACTTTCTTCTTTGCGACGTTGTTGATGGTGTTATCTTAAAAAAAGAGGGTTAGAAAATGAGTAAACGCAAGGGCATGAAAGATAGATATCGCCGGGTTTCATTCCTGTCTGATATTGAAGGAATGAAAAATGCTATTGGCGAAATGAGAGGGATGTTTTTCCCCAAACAACCAGCACTCAATCTGGATGCCCGCCTGCGCGATCCGGATCCACTGCTTGATGAAGATTGGTTTATCCGGACAATCAAAGATAAAATTGCCAATCACCCGGATAACCAAATGGAGTATCCTTTTTTAGGCGAGCGGATTTTCGAAGAACCTTTGGTTGGGTTCGTCCGTGGCAATGACCAGATTTTTGATCGGTTCAAAGAAGTCATCGGACATCACCATTTCACCCCTTGGGAAATAGTGCGCTGGCAAGCGGAAAGTAACGGCGTCAAACCGCCGGAACCGGAAGACATTAGCGTGATCTCTTTTGTCATGCCGTTTTCAGAAAACACTAGGCGGGACAATGCCGCCGCTGTTGAATGGACATCGGAACGATGGGCGCAGACGCGGCTTCTGGGTGAAATCTTCAGCCAGACGTTTGTGCGTGAAATTGTGACCGACCTGATGGGGCAGGGAATTCTGGCCATTGCGCCGGATGTGACGCCCATGTTCAATAAGAAACGTTACCCGAAAGTGGGCTGGGCGTCTCCCTGGTCACACCGCCATATCGCTTATGCCGCGGGTCTGGGTACCTTCGGGATGCATGATTTTCTGATTACGGAAAAAGGCGTGGCGCACAGGCTGGGCAGTTTTGTGGTCAATTTGAAGCTTGCGCCCAACCGCAAGCGGCCGGAGGATATCCATGCCAACTGTCTGCATTATCAGGGCAAGCCATGCTTAAAATGCGCGAAGCGATGCCCGGTTGCGGCCATCACAGCAGAGCATGCCCATAACAAGGAAACCTGTTATCAAAGGGTTGCCGACTCCCTGAAATACTGCAATGAGCATTATCACATCTTTATCTATGGATGCGGACTTTGCGCTACCGGCGTTCCCTGTGTATCAGAAATCCCGAAGCAAATATCGAGAGATACCGTATGACTAAATCAAACAATGATAACATGCATAAAATCGATGCCCCAACAGTTAAGAAATGGATCCTGGACGCGGGCATTGATCTGGTAGGAATTGCCGACGCGCAAAATCTGATTCTGGCATATCCGCCAAGACCGGCAACTGCCAGTATGCCATCTGCCCGAAGCGTCATCGTCATGGCCGTTGCTCATTCGCTGGGTGCCGTGTATTCAACCGACATCATGCACTGGACCCGCAGCAAAATGCAGACATCCCGGTTGCTTGATGAAACCGCTGAAAAAATCGGCCGTCTGCTTGAAAGGGAAGGTTTTCTCTCTTTGCCGATTTCAGCGGATAAACCGGTGGAGATATTCAAACACGATCCGGAAACCGGTAAAAAATTCCGCCAGACCCGGACGCTTGGGTTTCTCTCCCTCAAACATGCGGCTATCAGTTGCGGCATGGGTGAGATAGGCCGCAACAATCTGCTGCTCACACCGGAATTTGGACCGCATCAGCGGTTGTGCGCCATCGTGACGGAAGCGCCGCTTGTAGCCGATTACCGGCGGGAACTTGATCTCTGCACTAATTGCGGGTGCTGCGCGAAAGCCTGCCCATCAGGGGCATTGAAGGCCGACCGCTATGATGTGGATCCTTGCTTTGCCTACTGGAGTTCCGGTTTCAAGCTCCTGAAGCCGATCCGATTTTGGCAATGGCCGGCATATATCAAAATGATACGTCAACATCTGAAGCGGCGGGATTTCCTGGTGGAAATGGGTCAGACGTATATCACCGATGTGGACAATTGCATTGAGTGCATGCGTGTCTGCCCGGTAGGAGAGAATTGGAATAAAGTTCGGCCGAAACTGCTTCCACCGCAGAAGTCCGGTGGCACGGCATAAGGAGTAACTAGCTCAAGGAGGAATAAGTTAATGCCTGAATTAGAAGAGAAGATCAAAGATTTTGCCAGGAAGGCCGGCGCAAAAATAGTAGGTGTGGCAGGACCCGACCGGATTGATGGTCCGCCGTCGCTTGACCCCGCCTACGAATTACGGGGCGCTAAGTCTATCGTTGCGCTTGTTTTGCCTTTAAGCGTTGGTGCCATCTATGAACATTTCGGCAAGGTATCACCTGTCCCGCACATTATTGACCAGGCTAAAATAAATCAGCGGATGTATCGCATTTCCAGAGAAGTTTCCGACTATATCGTCAGCCTGGGCTATAAGGCCAAAGCTGTTACGCCAAATAACAATTACCGAAGGTGCCTGGATCCGTTTGCCACCAGACCAACATTCTCTCATCGTTTTGGAGCCGTAGTTTCCGGCATCGGCAGCTTTGGCCTTTCCGGCAATGTCTTCACTAAAGAATTTGGCGCTGCTGTTGTTCTGGGTACAGTTGTGACCAATGCCAGTCTGAAATCTGACCCGGTACAACCTGCCCGCTTGGTAATGGATAACCGCTGTAAGGCTTGTAAACTATGCGATAAGTCCTGCACCATGGGCATGTTCAGAGAGGATGAAGAAGAATATCTGCTTCTCAACGGAGAGCTCCACGCGCGTGGCAAACGTGACAATCTGGATTTCTGCAACGCGCCGTGCTTCGGATTTCATGCTATCTCGAGGGACAAGAAATGGACTAATTGGGGCCAGCACTGGATAAAGGAGTGGACGGTTTCCCAGCCCGACCCTACTCAGCGCGAGAAGATTCGGCAGTCTTTCATGGGTCTGGGCACGGGTGACGCTACAATCCGTTTCCAAGCCATCGTTCGCGCCGGCCATGACTTATACCCGCGAGAGCTGATCGAGGATTTCTTGCCTGATTATGAGCAATTGACCAGAGACGAAAATGAGCGGGTCAAAATACTGTTAGAGGGGCTGAAACGCATGGGCAGCCATGGCTTAGAGAGAGATCCCAATCTTATCACCTGTTCACAGTGTATGCTGGTCTGCGGCCCCGATTTTGACGAAACCAAAAAGCGCTATGATCTGCTTACCAGCAGTGGCTATGTGGTCCCCGGCCCCGATTGGAAAATGATACATGTCAAAACCTATGAAGAAGCCGCAGCCCTGAAGGCAAAGTACCCGCGGAAACTGTCGCGCAGAGAGATTCAAAAGGATGCACAGGCCAGCGGTAAACTATGGATGACCAACTATTTCGGTATTGAACCGGTAGAAGAAATTAAGGGCTTGATCTATCAGGCTAAGGCTAAAAAAGCCTGCGCCAAGGCGGGGCTGGCGGGCAAAGAAGCCCAAGCGCCTATCATTACCAACCCCACTTACCTGCTGTCCTTGGCCATAAAGGGCAGGAAGAAAAAGAAAAACCGGAAGGCCATCGCGCAATAGTTTACAGGGGCGAGATTATTCTGAGTGAAGACGGAATGATCTCAAGGTACAGACCAATATTTTAAAATTGAGAAAGTGAGGAAACCTCATGGAAGAAGAGCAGCCGAATATTGAGCAGTTCAAAGAATTATTTAAGAACCCCAACGAGGGACCAGTCGTCATGCTGAACCTTTTGAAATTCAAGCCGGAAGGCGGTTTGGCATCTTACGGTCGTTACGCGCAGGAAGTGGAGAAGTTTATGGCGGAAGTCGGTGCAAAGATGATCTTCCTCAGTAAAGCAGGCGAGCTGCTGATCGGGCAGGAAACCTGGGATGTGGTGATGCTTGTGCAGTATCCTTCCCGCAAGGCTTTTCTGAAAATGACCTCCAATCCTGAGTATCTGAAAATTCACAAGTATCGCGAGGTGGCAATCGAGCGTTCCGTTCTCTACGCCACCGATGAAATGAGCATTCGGAAGCTGCTATCCGGGATCAGTTAATGACCTGCCAGGCAAGAGGTTAAATGGCGAAATACAAAATTACATCAATGGCCGCAGTGTTTCGTAATAATGTTGAAAAATCAGGTGGAAGAAGCCCGCTTGTTTTTGAGATAAAAAGGAATTCTTTGGATGACGGTCCGGGCATAAGAACTGTTATCTTTTTCAAGGGCTGCCCGCTTTCCTGCCTGTGGTGTCACAATCCAGAGGGTATGCGTCCCGACGTGGAGCTGTCATTTGATCAGCGCGAGTGCATCGGGTGTGGCACATGTATCGAAACCTGTCCTTTGCAAGCGCTTTCCAGCAGCAACAAATTCTATGTCGAGCGGCAGGAATGTAACTTGTGCTTTCGGTGCGTTGAGACATGCCCAAGCGGTGCTCTGGAAAGGGTGGGACTGGAAATGACCAAGGCGGCCATCCTCGATCAAGTTCTCAAAGACAAGCCATTCTTCATCACTTCCGGTGGTGGCGTAACGCTTTCCGGTGGAGAACCAACCATGGACGTGGACTTTCTTTCCGGCCTTCTGCATGACCTGAAAACCCATGGTCTTCACTGCCTTCTGGAAACGTGCGGGTTGTTTGACCCGGAACGCTTCATAAAAATTATCTATCCCCATCTTGATGCTATCTACTTTGATCTCAAATTCTTTGACGAAGGATTGCACAAGCGGTTCTGTGGCGCATCTAATACTTCTATCCTTGCCAATTTCGCAAGTCTTCTCACGCTTACCCGTGAAGATGGTAAGGTTCTTCTGCCGCGTATTCCGCTTGTTCCCTCCATTACCGATACTGACGCCAATCTCCGGGAAATCGCTGATTTCCTCCAATCGCTTCATGTTACTCAAGCCGTGCTACTATCTTATAACCCGCTCTGGCCGGAGAAAATCGCTAAGTTAGGTTACAATGCACCCGGCATCAGCCAACCGATGAAAGAATGGTTGACGGCGGAGAAAATTCATCATTGCGAAGATATTTTCCGGGAGTATGGAGTTGATACCAAGTAGCTATCAAACATTAACAGGATGCGGGCGTTCCCCCAAACGCGCCGCCACTTACCGCATGTTCACTATTTTTCGTTTGACACTAAATCCTATCTGTGATTTACGTTTCACATAATCAAAAATAATATTTCAGCATTAGTTTATGGAATTCACATTTTAATCAGGGGGTGCTTATGTTTAAAAGTGTTTGCAAAATATTTTTTGCTTTATCAATTACAGTCTTCATGGCCGGATCGGTTATGGCGGCAGATCCGATTAAAATTGGAGCGCTATTTTCTGTCTCCGGGCCGGCAGCCTTTTTGGGTGAGCCGGAACGTAACACCGCGCAGATGCTGGTTGCCGAGATAAATAAGGCCGGCGGACTAAAGGGGCGTCAACTGGAGCTTATCGTCATCGATACTCAGGGAGATGCCACAAAGGCTGTACAGGGTGTTAATAAGTTAATTAAAGATGATAATGTAGTGGCGATCATCGGCCCCAGTACAACCGGTGACAGTATGGCGGTGATTCCCATAGTGGAAAAGGCCGAAATACCTCTTATTTCCTGCGCCGCGGGAGTCAAGATAACAGACCCGGTCAAAAAATGGATCTTCAAGACTGCGCAAAATGACGCATTGGCTGTTGCACGAATATTTGAGTATCTAAAGAAGCAAAAAATAAACAGGATAGCAATTCTGACTGTGTCGGACGGTTTTGGTTCATCAGGAAGAGAACAACTTGTTCTGCAAGCTAAAGAATCTGGCTTTCAAATAATTTCCGATGAAACTTACGGCCCCAAAGATACGGATATGACCGCGCAATTAACAAAAATTCGCGGCGGTAACGCGCAGGCCATTATTTGCTGGGGCACAAATCCAGGGCCGGCCATTGTCGCCAGAAACGTTAAGCAATTAGGAATCAAACTGCCTTTATTTATGAGTCATGGTGTTTCCTCTAAAAAGTTCATTGAACTTGCCGGTGACGCCGCTGAAGGAATTATTCTTCCTTCCGGCCGTGTCATTGTTGCCAATCAAATATCCAATAAAGAACCGCAAAAAAAGGCGCTGCTGGGCTATGTAAACAGCTATCAGAAGCTCTACAAGCTTGAAGGTGATCATTTTGGCGGTCATGCCTGGGACGCGATGATGCTGCTCAAAAGCGCCATTGAAAAAGGCGGCGTCAATCCCGCGGATATCCGCGACCAACTGGAAAAGACGAAAAAATTTGCCGGCATCGGCGGAACTTTCAACTATTCTCCGCAAGACCATGCCGGATTAGCTAAAGACGCTTTTGTCCTGGTGCAAATTAAAAATCAGGCATGGACTTTAGTTAAATAAAAAATTAATGGATACATCGCCTCAATTAGTACAGTATATTTTATCCGGTCTTTCCAACGGTGCGATCTACGCGTTGATTGGTTTTGGTTTTGCTATTATTCATAACTCGACTGGCATTCTTAATTTTGCCCAGGGTGAGTTTGTCATGCTGGGTGGTATGCTGACAATATTTTTTCTGGTTTTTTTGCAGTTGCCTCTTGCCCCGGCAATTGTCCTGGCCATAGCAGTTGCAACATTAGTTGGCATTGCCTTTGAACGCCTGGCGATAAGGCCGCTCAAAAACGCTAAGCCGATGAGCCTCATTATCATCACGATCGGCGCCAGCATTTTCATCCGTGGTGCGGCAATGCTGATCTGGGGGAAAGATACTTCCGCGCTGCCCGCTTTTTCTGGTAACGATCCTTTATATATTGCCGGAGCTACTATTTTGCCGCAGCATCTCTGGATTTTCGGCATAAGTTTTGTGATCATTATTCTGAACAAGGCCTTCTTTAATTTTACAATTACCGGAAAAGCAATGCGAGCATGTGCCTATAACTCTTATGCCGCAAGCCTTGTCGGCATTGATGTAAAAATCATGGTTTTGCTCTCCTTTGTCATCAGCTCCGCTATCGGATCAATGGCCGGAATTATCATTGCTCCGCTCACGATGACATCCTATGATGTGGGTATCATGCTGGGTTTGAAGGGATTTATCGCGGTGATTATCGGTGGAATGAGCAGTGGTCTGGGGACTGTACTGGGGGGCCTGCTGCTGGGGCTTTTGGAATCATTGGGCGCGGGCTACATCTCGGCAAGCTATAAAGACGCCATCGCTTTTATGATCCTGCTTTTGATACTGTTTGTTCGACCGGAAGGATTATTCAAAAAGAAGGAGACACACAGAGTTTAAAGCCTGTACGGGCCTTTGCTATTTTTACATAATACCAAGTTGCTTTCAAAAAATAAACTATGAATTTTTGAAAGCTTACTTGGTATTATACCCGGTAAATCAGCTTTTAATGAGACTAGCTAAGAACAAGCGAAGCGAAGTTCGAAGCGCTAGTCGAATTATCCCATGTGCGAAGCTAAGAGGGGCTAATGTTTGACAGCGACTTGGTATAAACTATGACGAAAGCAAAACGCCAGATACTTATTTTTTTATTATTCGCGGGAGCGGTGCTGATAACGCCGCTGTTTTTAAAAGGCAGCTATTTTTTGAATGTACTGGTTTTTATCGGCATTAACACGATGCTGGCCGTAGCTCTGAATCTGCTTTTGGGATACGCAGGACAGATTTCCCTGGGGCATGCCGCTTTTTTTGGAGTAGGGGCGTATATCTCCGGTATTCTCACTACTCGATTTCCGATTGATCCGTGGTTGGCCATGGGAATTGCGGGGCTTTGTTCGGCTGCGCTTGCTTTTGTCATTGGATTTCCCATTTTGAAGTTGAAAGGCCACTACCTGGCGATGGGCACACTGGGTTTTGGCATAATCATGTATATAACCTTTAATGAAACAGTAGGTTGGACCGGCGGTCCGTCCGGATTATCCGGTATTCCCAACCTCCACATCGGCTCACTAATTTTTGATAACGATAGAAATAATTATTATCTGATCTGGACATTTACTCTGAGCGTGATGTTATTATCGATTAATTTGTCGCAGTCACGAATTGGCCGCGCGCTGCGGGCAATTCATGATTCAGAGGTAGCAGCCCGCGTTATGGGGGTCAATGCCCGTGTGCTGAAAGTTCAGATATTCACAGTATCAGCTCTTTTATCCGCAATCGCGGGAAGCCTTTATGCTCACACCATGATGTTTATTTCTCCTGCTTCATTTGGATTTAATTTTTCCGTGGAACTGGTGACAATGGTCATTATCGGGGGGCTCGGCAGTATTTATGGTTCCTTTCTGGGCGCGGCAATTTTAACAATGCTGCCTGAATTGCTGCGAGTGTTTCGTGATTTTGACATTGTTATTTACGGACTGATGCTCATCCTGATTACAATGTATATGCCCGGTGGCATGATTAGCGGGCTTTCGATGCTGACAAAATTCGTCATGACAAAAATCAGAGGGAAGCAAAGCAATGCTTAAACTGGAAGGCATAAACAAAATATTCGGCGGACTTACCGCGCTGGAAGATGTCTCCCTTTCAGTTGCCAAAGGATCAATCACCGGCATTATCGGCCCAAACGGGGCGGGAAAAACCACGCTCTTTAATATCGTGACCGGTCTTTATACGCAGACATCGGGGCAGGTATATCTTGGGGGAAAAAACATATCGCTCTTAGCGGCTGAGGCGCTTGCCTGGCTTGGTTTGGTGCGCACATTTCAAAATGTCGAGCTATTCGGGCAAATGACGGTGCTGGAAAATGTCATGGTGGGGCTGCACACTAAAAGCAAGAGTGGTATTTTTTCCTGCGCCTTTAAACTCCCCGGTCAGATTCGGGAAGAAAAATATCTTAAGGAAAAGGGATTAAAATGGCTAGAATTTACCGGTCTTGCGGATTTAGCCGATTTGACCGCCAGCAGCTTACCTTTTGGCAAGGGAAGGCTCTTAGAGATTTCCCGGGCGCTAGCAGTGGAACCAAAAATCATCTTGATGGATGAACCGGCCGCAGGTCTTAACAGCCGCGAGACAATTGGACTTGCGGGCATTATCCGCAGGATCAAGGAACTGGGAGTAACAGTTGTGCTAGTCGAGCATGATATGGAACTGGTGATGGATATTTGTGAAACGATTATTGTTTTGAATCTGGGTAAAAAACTGGCAGAAGGAACGCCGAGGGAAATTCAAGAAAACGAAGCAGTCATCGCCGCATATTTGGGAGAAGGGTGACGGCTTATTAAAATTGCCATAAATTAAAAACTATGTTGAGAATTAAAAACATAAACACCTTTTACGGTCAAGTACACGCGCTGAAGAATGTTTCTCTGCATTTGGCGGAAGGTGAAATTGTTACGCTGATCGGTGCAAACGGCGCCGGCAAGACAACTCTGCTTAATACCTTGTCAGGCATTGTGCCACCAAAAAGCGGTGAGATTGTATTTGATAATGTTCCCATTGCCGCCCTTGCCCCGCACAGTATCGTTAAGCTAGGCGTTTCTCAGGTACCGGAGGGAAGGCAGGTTTTTAAACCCCTTTCCGTAGAAGATAATCTGGAACTGGGCGCGTACCTGCGTTACAAATTAAAAACTGGTAAGGCAGAGGCCAGGCAGACAATCGAGATGGTGTATAGCTTGTTCCCGATTCTGCGTGAAAGACGCAAGCAAATGGCAGGAACTCTCTCGGGAGGTGAGCAGCAAATGCTGGCTATCGGCCGCGCGCTCATGGCCAAACCAAGATTGCTGCTTCTGGACGAACCTTCCATGGGGCTTGCGCCCATGATCTCTCAGGAAATTTTCAGGGTAGTTGCAACTCTGTCTTGCGAAAGTAATACTACGGTTCTTCTGGTCGAGCAAAACGCGAAAGCCGCATTGAAGCTGGCCCATCGCGGCTATGTAATTGAAACCGGCCGCCTGATTCTGGAAGGAACAGCGGCCGAGTTACTACAAAATAAAGACGTTCAACGGGCATATCTGGGAAGAGATAAGAAAGAGATTTGGGAACGATAGGGGGTGTTATGATTACCAATAATATTTGGGATACGAAAAATGAGTGCATATCACGCGATGAACTCGAGCAGTTGCAGTTGGAAAGATTGCAGACAGCAATCAATCGGGTTCATAAGAATGTTACCCATTACCGTAAAAAATTTAATGAACTGGGTATAAATCCGGAAGATATTCAGACTCTCTCGGATTTGACAAAACTGCCGCTCACCACCAAGGATGACCTAAACCTCAACTATCCTTATGGTATGTTTGCCGTGCCTCTGCGGGAAGTTGTCCGCATTCATTCTTCCTCCGGAACCACAAGCAAGTCAATTGTCGTGGGCTACACAAAAAATGACATTCGCCTTTGGTCTAACCTTGTGGCACGTTTTCTGACTGCCGCCGGTGTGACTTCCGATGATTTAGTGCAGATAGCTTTTCATTACGGCCTTTTTACCGGCGCGTTTGGTGTGCATTATGGCGCGGAAACTATTGGCGCGTCAGTTATTCCCATGGGTACAGGAAACACAGAAAAACAAATCATGATTATGCAGGATTACAAATCAACGGTACTGGTAAGCACTCCAAGCTACGCCCTCGAACTGGCAACACGAATGGATGAAATGGGCGTGAATCCCAAATCACTTTCGCTTAAGTTTGGGCTTTTTGGAGGAGAACTGTGGTCGGAAGCTATGCGCAAAGAAATTGAGAGCAGACTATCGCTCAGTGCCACGGACAATTACGGTGTTTCCGAAGTGATTGGCCCGGGCATCGCCGGTGAATGTTCGCACAAAAACGGCATGCATATATATGAAGACGCTTTTTTACCGGAAATTATTAATCCCGATACCGGCACCGTGCTACAGCCAGGCGCCGAAGGTGAACTTGTGATTACCACTTTAGCCAAAGAAGCTTATCCGATCATTCGTTACCGGACAAGAGATATTACCAGCCTTGACTATTCAATTTGTGCCTGCGGCAGAACTCTGGTACGCATGAAAAGAATAGCGAGACGTTCCGACGATATGCTTATAATTCGAGGAGTAAATGTTTATCCTTCACAGATTGAAGAAGCAATTTTCAATGTCGCTGGCGGCGCTGTTCCGTATCAAATTGTTGTAGATCGCTCTCAGGCAATGGACAGCGTGGAAATAATCATTGAGATTACAGATAAAATCTTCGCTTTGGAACTACAAAAACAGAGGTCTTTTCTGGAGCAGATTAAAAAACGCATCAACTCTTTTGCCGGCATTAATGTTTCTGTAAAACTCGTGGAGGCAAAAAGCCTACTCCGAAAAGACGGGAAGATCGCCAGAGTATTGGACAAAAGAAAAATATAATGACCGCAGCCGCGGATTGATGAAGCCAGACAATACCAAGGCATTCAGGCCTGCGTCAAAGGCCGCCTTATTTGTCTTTGCAAGCGAATGTTATAAACAAGTCAAATTCATAAACCTTAACAATCTATTTGGCAGAGCGCACTGGAAGTGCCCGAGTGCCGTACGTATGAGTCTGGAGATACCAAAACCGCGTGCCATGGACGAAATCGAAGTGGGCAGCGTCTGCGCCGCGCGTCTCAGATGTCCACGGGGCAAAACAGGTTATATCAATTAACTCCGTTGCCACATGGATATCAAAACTTCCATAGCATGGTGCCGGACGGGTTTTGCCCGCATCATGCAAGCTTGCCAACTCATCTTGCGTCGGCATCCGCCAATCCTTGTAACCGCCTGCGCGATAATTATCGCAATGGGACTTGGCGTTCTCCCAGTTGATATCGCTACCATTGTCCTTTGCCGCCCACATCAGGTTTGTCTTTGTATCCAGCACTGACCCGTCGAGTTTGACAATAAAACGGTCGTCCTCGGCTGCTTGCCCGGCTATTGCTCCCATCATGGTAATAATGGCGATAATGAACACCGCTACTAAAGTTCTTTTCATATTTGTCTCCTTTATTATGTATTACACAATACCTTAATACATTATGATTTAATATTATCATAAATATCAGGAAAAGAACATTAATGATTGGAATTATTTATCAGGATTCTTCGGCTGGTCATTTTTTTTATTTTTGAGTATTTCCAGTAAGCTATCACGATAATAACAGGCAAGGGCAAAGACGGCAATGCCTGCTGCAACAACTATGGTTAGAAGAAGATATTGCTCATTTTGAGCGATGTTGCCGGTAATAGAAAGCATTATCGTGCCGAAGAAGCGGCCGACGGTGGAAATGATAATGAATGTCATTGCCGGAATGCGGCTAAAACCCATAATGTAGCATAGGGTATCTTTGGGAATCCCCGGAATCAAAAAAAGCAGAAAAGAAACCAGCAAGCCTTTGTGTTCCATAAAATCGTCAAATTTTTCAAAGAGTTCTTTTTTGACAACTTTTTCTAGAAGCGGCTCTCCAAAAAATCTTGCCAGCATGAAAGCCAGCCAGGAGCCTATTGTCAAGCCAATTGTTGAATAGATTGTTCCCCAGAAAGGACCGTACAAATAGCCACCGATAAAACCGGTTAATTCTCCCGGGATCGGAGCCGCTACAACTTGTACAATCTGGATAAAAATAAAGACCAGTTCACCGTAAGGGTAAGACCTGATGAATTGCTCTATTTGATGTTTGTCCCCAAAAAATCTGAACAGATCAAAATGAAAAAAAAGATAAGTTGCCAGGCCGATTAAAATAAGCATTAGAAGGATTCGTAAAGCTAATTTTTTATTCATTTGAGAGTCTCGATTTTTTTGATCCTTAATATTGCGGGAATTTCTATAATATTATTATTTTTTCGTCAAATTGTTTTAATTCAAAATAGTTGACTAAAAAAAAACTATGTGTAAGAGAAACGCCAGATATTGACAGGTTGTGATCAGCACCCAAAGAGATTAACAAGGAGGGTAATTCTATGTCTAAAATACCGCAAAAACTGGATAAAACTAAATCAGATATCTATAAAAACGCGCCCATCGCGAAGTTTGGTAAAAGAAAGCCGGACTTTACGACCATGGGGAGAAGAATAAAAAATCCGCACAAAAAATTCCGGGAAGTAGTTTGTGTGGAAGCCTGCCGCACACCTTATGGCAAGGCGGGTGGCGCGCTCAAAGATTTTTCTGCAATGGAACTGGGAGCGATGGCGATCAAAGAAGTATTACGCCGAACCGAAGGCAAGGTAAAACCGGCGGATGTGGACTATGTCTTTATGGGGCAGGTTGTTCCCGCCGGCTGCGGCCAGATTCCCGGACGTCAGGCCACAATTCTTGCGGGAGTGCCGGAATCCGTGCCTTCCATTACCGTTAATAAAGTTTGTTCGTCCGGTATCAAAACGATTGATCTTGCTTTTCAAATGATTCTTCTGGGACGGGCGGATATTTGTATTGCCGGCGGGCAGGAGAGTATGAGCAATTGCCCGTTTGTGCTGCCGGATATGCGCTGGGGCACGAGGATGGGTTTACCCAATGGCCGCGTTGTGGATGCCATGGTTTATGACGGTCTGTGGGATGCCTTCTATGACCGCCACATGGCTATTCACGGATCGGAAGTGGCCGATGAATTCGGCTTTACGCGTGAGGATCAGGACGAGTGGGCGCTCAATTCGCAAATGAAGGCAGTTAAGGCCATGAATGAGGGGAAACTCGATAATGAAATTTTCCCGGTGGAAATTAAACAGGGTAAAAAAGTGACCGTGATGGATAAAGACGAAGGGCCAAGGCCGGAGACGACTTTGGATGCTCTAGCCAAGCTGCCGCCCGTGTTTGGTCATCTAAGCACCGTCACCGGTAAGCCCGGAAGTGTCACTGCCGGCAATGCGCCTGGTGTCAATGACGGCGGAGATGTCTGCCTTTTGATGAGCAGTGAAAAAGCCGATGAGCTTGGGCTTAAGCCTATCTTTACCATTGTTGATTATGCCGAAGTATCACAGCCGACCAAGGATATTGCCACCGTGCCTGGTTTAGCCATTAAGAAAATTCTGGAGCAAAACGATATGAGTCTCGATCAGATGGAGATCATCGAAATCAATGAGGCTTTCGCTGCGGTTGCTTTGGTGAGTTGCCGCTCGATTCTGGGCATGTCCAAAGAAGAGATGTATAGAAAGGTGAATGTCAACGGCGGGGCGGTTGCCTATGGCCATCCCATCGGCGCAACCGGAGCCAGAATCGCTATGACGCTGGGTTATGAATTGAAACGCCGGGGCGGTGGATGGGGCGTCTGCGGCATTTGCTCGGGTCATGCGCAGGGCGACGCCATGCTGATTCACGTGGATTAGATTATTTCGGTATTTGCAGTATTATGCCCGATCAATCAATCTTTAATGAGACTCGCTGAAAACGAACGAAGTGAAGTTTGAAGCGCTAGTCGAATTATCCTACGTGCGAAGCTAAGCAGGGCTAATGTTTGATAGCTAATTGGTATCTCTCACTGTACCATATGCGCGTAACCCTGGCTATATTCTAAGGTTGATGGTTGATGATTATTTTCGGGTTATCATTTTGGAAGCTTTTTTGAATTCATCTTCGTATGTCGTATTCAAGCGAGCCACGCCCGATTTAATTGCTGCTTCAGCTACGGCTGCCGCTACCTTCGGCCCAACCCCTTTATCGAAGCATTTCGGCAGGATATAATCCTCCCTTAATTCCGATTCCGGAACCATTTCTGCTATGGCTTTAGCCGCCGCAATTTTCATTTCATCATTGATGTCTTTAGCTCGAACATCTAACGCGCCCCGGAAAATACCGGGGAAAGCCAGGACGTTATTGACCTGGTTCGGGAAATCAGAACGTCCCGTGCCGATCACACGCGCACTGGCAGCCTTGGCATCATCCGGGTATATTTCCGGAATGGGGTTGGACATGGCAAGGACGATGGCATCTCTGTTCATAGATTTGATCATCTCCCGGGTAACAGAATCGGGGGCAGACACTCCAATGAAGATATCCTTTCCGAGGATAACATCCTGAAGCAATCCCTTTTCACTTGTTTCGTTGGTTTCCTGAGCTATCAAGTCTTTCTCGTGATTCATGCCTTCCTTGCGTCCCTTGTAAATTGCCCCCTTGGTATCGCACAGGACGATATGCTTCACGCCCGAAGCCTTTAACAGGCGCGAGATGCTCATTCCTGCCGCGCCGGATCCGTTGATGACAACGGACACAGCGGAAAATTCCTTTTTGACAATCTTCAAGGCATTGGTCAGCGCCGCCAGAACAACGACTGCCGTGCCATGCTGATCATCGTGAAAGATGGGAATATCTAAGTTTTGCTTAAGTTTTCGCTCAATCTCAAAGCAGCGGGGAGCGCTGATATCTTCCAGGTTAAATCCGCCAAAAGCAGGGGCAAGTTTAGTGATAATATTTACAATCTCATCGGAATCCTTGGTATTCAGGCATAGAGGCACTGCGTCAACCCCGCCAAACGCCTTGAACAGAATACATTTACCTTCCATTACTGGCAGGCTGGCTTCCGGACCGATATCACCCAATCCGAGCACGGCGGTTCCATCAGTGACCACAGCAATATAATTGGATTTAATGGTGTACTCATAAACCAGGTCTTTATCCTTGTGAATACGTCTGCATGGTTCAGCCACACCGGGCGTATAACCAATAGACAGATCATCCTTTGTATCGAGGGGCACCTTGCTGACTATTTCCATTTTGCCTTTTTTTTCTTTGTGAACACGTAACGACTCCTGATTGTAATCCAAAATGCTGCCTCCTGTTTTTTATAATTTTGATGATCTGTTTCATACAGATTATTATCCAAGCAATAATTAATTTTGCCTTCCATGTCAATTTAATTGTTGTAAAATGCGACTTTGCTCCTGAATCATTCCCACAAGATCTGCCGTCTTTAATGAATATTCCCGGCCTGATCAGGATAACATGGGAGGATGAAATGTCTGACAAAATGTTTCAGAAGTATTGCTACCTTCCGGGAAAAGGAATTGAAAAAAGCGGAATGCATCACAAAAAATGACTAATCCAAACACGCCACTTTCTCCGTAATTCAGGTTTTTGATTTACTTTTAGAAGACATCCGGCTTTGACGCCAATACTCGAAGAATCCCGGCAGTACCGATATAATTATTATCGCGATAATTACTATTGTAAAATTATTTTTCACCGTGGGAATATTTCCAAAAAAGTAACCACCCAAAAGAAACATACAAACCCAGGCGATACCACCGGTAATATTATACAGAATGAATTTGGAGTAACTCATCGCGCCAATGCCCGCGACAAACGGGGCAAACGTACGAATGATGGGCATGAAGCGGGCAATAATAATAGTTTTGCCGCCATGCTTTTCATAAAACTGGTGTGTTTTAATCAGGTATTCTTTTTTAAAGAAGCGGCTGTCTTCAAAATGAAACACCCGGGGACCGATAAAATGACCAATGGAATAATTCACCGTATCGCCTGCGATTGCCGCGATACAAAGTGTGATTAAAAGTACTTCAATGTTCAACGCTCCCATCGCCGCAAAGCTGCCCAGGGCAAACAGCAGGGAATCTCCCGGAAGAATAGGGGTAACAACAAAGCCTGTTTCGCAGAATATTACCAGAAATACAAGGACATAAGCCCAGAGCCCAAAGCTCTTGATGATCACGGGCAGGTATTTATCCAGATGAATAAAAAAATCTATAAAATAAATGATTATGTCCATAAAATTATGCTATAGTTAGAAAGCTTACTTAGTATTAAATTAATCTATATAAGTAGAATAGGAGGGTGTCAACATGAAAAAAGTATTAATAGCTGTATTGGTTGTTATCGTGGCGGTAGGTATCGGGTACTATACTTTCCCGGAAAAGGTGGCAGGTTATATGATCGACGCGGCCAGAAGCAAGGCCGGGCTTATCAAAAAAGAAATTAAAGTTGATGATCATAAAATTGTTTATCTCGAGGGAGGCAAGGGGCCGACAATATTACTTTTGCACGGTTATACCGGCAACAAAGACAACTGGACAATGTTTGCCCCTTATTTAACTAAAAATTATCATGTGGTGATCCCAGATATTCCCGGTTACGGAGAAAGTTCCATGATTGAGGCGGCATCCTACGATTTATCAAGCCAGATGTCACGTTTGCATAAATTTGCACAGGCACTTGAACTGAAGAAATTTCACATCGTGGGTAATTCCATGGGCGGTTTTTTTGCCGGAACTTATGCCGTGCGCTATCCGGATGAAGTTATCAGCATTGGACTTTTTGATGCCGCAGGGGTCAAATCTCTGGAAAAAAGTGTGGCAATGAAAATGATGGAAAAAGGCGAAAATCCACTTATATTAAAAGACAGCAAAGATATGCCGCGCTTAATGGAACTGGTTTTTGTCAAGCAACCAACTTTACCTTATCCGATCGAGAAAGTAATGATCAATACTTTGCTTGCCAATCGCATGTTTTACGAAAAAGAACGCAAAGAACTCTTTAGTGATCTTTACTCTCTGGAAAAAGATCTGCCGAAGATAAAAGCGCAAACTTTAATTCTTTGGGGCAAGCTCGATAAGATCATTGATGTCTCCAGTGTGCCTGTTTTCGAAAAGGGGTTAAAAAATAGCAAAACTGTAATCATCCAGGATTGTGGTCATGTACCCATGATTGAAAAACCGCAGGAAACGGCGACGCACTATATTGATTTTCTTAAGGGCATTAAAATTTAGTCTGCCCTCAGGCATGGCGCGTTAGTTCACGCGCCTGCACTTCCTGAAAGATGAGGAAAGAAATTATGTCTTCAACAAAATTAAACGCTGTGGACAAGATTGAGATTCTGACATTGCAAGACAACTATATCGAAATGACGACTATGGACAACAGCGCGGTCATTACCCGGGCGGTGCCGCTGAAAGACGGAGAAATTAGCGCATCCATTCTAGCGGAACATGGGTTTTCAGCACTTGTCAAAACAACCGCTGCAAACAGCACACATACGCTGCTCTTTGATTTTGGATTCTCCGAAAATGGGGCTGCCCTAAACGCGGCAACTCTGGGCGTTGACATGACTGAAATCGAGGCTGTGGCTCTTTCCCACGGACACAGCGACCACACAGGCGGTATGGCAAAGCTTACTGCCCTGATCGGCAAACGCGACATTCCTTTTATCGTCCATCCGGCTGCGTTTAAATCGCCGCGTTATTTCAAGTTCGGAGAAGAAATAAAAATAAACCTTCCAAAATTAACACGGGAAATGGTTAAGCAATCGGGGTTCTCTGTGGTGGAGTCAGAAAAGCCATATCCACTTCTCAACAACACGGTACTCTTTCTGGGCGAGATTCCCAAGCAGACAGACTTTGAAAAAGGTTTCCCCATCGCCCATTGCCAGAAAGACGGCAAGGAAGTTTGGGATGCCATCGAAGATGACACATCCATAGTCATGAATCTTCAAGATAAGGGGTTGGTGATTGTTTCCGGCTGTGCCCACGCTGGTATTGTCAACACAGTATTCTACGCAATGGCCGTAACCGGAATTGATAAGGTTCACGTCGTCATGGGCGGATTTCACCTCTCCGGACCATTTTTTGAACATATTATTGACCGGACAACCGAGGAACTCAAGAAGCTCAACCCGGCCTTTATCATCCCGACACACTGCACGGGAAGAAAAGCGATCATGGCCATGGAAAAGCAAATGCCGGATCAATTTATTTTGAATATGGCGGGGACAAAACTTACCTTCGCTTAACAACTAATTTTGAAAAAGCATTATAAAGATTTATTGATTTGTCCTGATAAGTACGATGGAGGAAGATTATGAGCGATCAAAAAATATCTAAAATAAATCGTCGGTCTTTTTTGCAGATAACGGTAGGCGCGGCCGCTTTTGCCGGGATTAGTTTGCCCAAAACCGTGCAGGCCGCCTCAGATAAGCAATTATCCACCCTCATTGATTTGAGCCTTTGTGACGGCTGTGCCGATCGAGAAACGCCTGCCTGTGTCAGTTCCTGCAAGAGTATTAATCAAGACAAAATTCCCAAAGTTGCTGATAATATTCCTGAACCATGGCCGAGAAAAACGATTGAAGACTGGTCGAAAAAGAAAGAAGTAACCAACCGTCTCACTCCTTACAATTTCATCTATGTTCATAAAGCGGAAATTGAAGCCTCCGGCCGTAAAAAAATAGTCTTTGTCCCCCGCCGCTGCATGCATTGCGATAATCCGGCCTGCGCCACTATCTGCCCGTTTTCTGCCAATCATAAAAACGAAAATGGCGCGGTGGTCATTAATCAGAAGCAGTGTTTCGGCGGCGCGAAATGCAGGGACGTATGCCCGTGGGAAATTCCTCAGCGGCAATCCGGCGTGGGCATCTATCTTCATGTGCTGCCGGGTTTGATGGGCAATGGCGTCATGTATAAATGCGACCTCTGCAATGAACGCCTGAAAGAAGGAAAACTGCCGGGATGTGTTGAGGCTTGCCCCCGCAAAGCAATGCTTATCGGGCAGAAATTTGACATGGAGACAGAGGCGCAAGAGCGCGCGCAGCGAATGAGTGGCTACATTTATGGTAAAAAAGAAAATGGCGGCACAGCAACGTTTTATGTTTCGCCTGTTCCCTTTGAGCTTATTAACAAAACCATGCCCAAAAAACCGGGGCAACCGGATATGATGCCGGAAGTTCAACGGCGCATGGCCGGTACTGATAATCTGGGAAAGGTGGTTCTGGCCGCACCCTTTCTGGGATTGGCTGCTGCCGGAGCATTGGGCTGGTTTACCCGTCGCAAAGAATTGGTAAAGAAGGAGGTTGAGAATGAGAATGGCTGATAAAATATTAACCGAAGAAAATCTTGTTTCCCGCCATGGCATTATTGAATTAATCGAGCATTGGGCGATTGCCACTTCCGGCCTTCTTCTGCTTTTAACCGGAATATTTGAACTTCCTGTAGCCAAGCGCTATTATTTTATCGTCGTTCCAGGTTTGGGTTGGTCTGCTGATTTTATTACTTCTTTATATATTCACTACGCGGCGTCACTTGTTTTTACGGCTGCCGGGATTTTTCATCTGGCCTATCATGGTCTGCGCAACGAAAAAGGATTGATCCCGCGCAAGGGAGATATGGCGGAATCAGTCACGGTCATTAAGAGCCTTTTTGGCTTTGGTAAAGAGCCGCCCATGCCCAAATATCTGCCGGAACAGCGCCTGGCTTATGTTGGGATGGCTTTCATCATGGCTATTTTGATTATTTCCGGCCTGATTAAAACTTACAAAAACATTTACGCGCCGGATATGTCTCTGACAATAGTTCTGTGGGCTACCTGGGTTCATAATATCTTCTTCATTCTTTTTTTTCTTGCCTTTCTGGCGCACATGGCAGCAATCGCTTTACGACCAAACTGGCCGATGGTACGCGGTATCTTGACTGGCAATGTGCGCCTGAATTATGCTAGGCATCGTCATTCCCTTTGGCTTGCCGAGATAGAAAAAGTTGAGGTAGTTCTTGTTGCGACTGCGCAGGAAATAGTTTTACCACCAATAGAAGCAGAACCTTTGCCGAAACCACAAACTCTACAGCAGGAAGGGCTAATGCCTGCAACAGATGGTGAAACGGCTAAGGCAAATGATGAAGTGACAAATGAAAAGATAGCTTCAGACAGCAAGGATTAAAAACTTTTTACCTCGCGTTAATCGCTGAGTTTATCTGCTCTTCGTTGGCATATTCGGACTTTTGATGTTATTCCATTTCCAAAACTACATCCATCAGGAAGGCTGCATCTGTGATCGGTGTATCAGGCTTTATCGTTTGAAAGTTAGTGCCCGCAGGACGAACAATTTGATGAAGAGCAAGACCCGCAACTGGAACCACCGGAGCCGCCAGAACTTGGCGATCCATATTTCCCACGGCCAAAACTGGACATCATTTTGCTGATTTTTTTTGATTTACATTTAGGGCATACCGCATTTACTTTTTCATTCATGCTTATGGTGACAACCTCGAATTGCTTTCTGCACTTATCGCACTTATATTCATATATAGGCATAACGTTATTTCCTTTTCTTCCAATTTAGAGACTGAGCAGACAAATGTCAATGCCTATTGGGCAAAAGGAATCACAATGGCTTCCCTAAGAGCAATCGGAGCATATTGACAATCATTTTTTTCCTGCCGGCTCTTTCTCTCATAATGCTTAAATACAAAATCTCCGTGTTCAGCGGCGGCACGGTTAGTTTATCTTTTTTGATCAAACTGACGGCTCCCGGTTTGCACTTGGTCACGCAAAGGCCACACCCGATGCACCGGTCAATATCCACACGGAAGTTATTATCCTCCGAAATAATCGCATCCATCTGGCAGCGCTGCACACATATCCCGCATCCCTTGCATAAATCCGCATCAACGCGGGCATAATAATTTGAAGCAAAAAATCGGGCAGGCCGGGATTGTTTTTTGGCGGTAGTTAAAACTCCGCAGCAGCAACCACAGCAGATACAGATACAGCTTGGCTTTCGCGAATTTCCTGGTTGCAGCACCATCCCTTTTTCGTGAGCCATGTCCAAAATAATCAGACATTCCTCTTTGGATATAAGCCTTGCTCTTCCTCGTGCCTCGTAACCGGTTGAGCCAAAAAGCAGGCAGACCTCAATATTATCCGTCTGCCGGCAAGGTTTCCCCATAATGGCTTCTGCCTGCTTGCAGACGCAGTTGGCCACGTGGATGGTTTCTTTGGTGTTGGTGATAAAGTGCCGCATATTGTCATAGGTATCAACAATATATTCCGGAACAATCGCCTTCAGATGGGGGCTTGTCCGCAACTGGGGCAGAGATGAACGGAAAAATTCCGCGCCAAAGGCTTCATCAAAATATTTCTGGATCATTTCCACCAGCTCACAGGTGAGATCATCCACATGATACTCAAACATGCCAATTGCCAGCATGGCAATGCTGTATCGGTGATTATCCGCGCTACCCGACCGTCGAATAACACCTTTCATAAACATTTCATTAAGCATAGCCTGCAAATCATCACAGGATAATTCTGCATGGAATTTTTCTTTAAGCCTTTTGCGAATTTTAGCAATGGGTATAGAGCTAAGCGTCAGGCAGAGCGCTATTTTGGCCTGATGCGGGGTAAAGAAATATTTCAGAATGTCAATTTCAACCCCGCTTTGTGTCGCGGGATATCCAATGGGATACTTGTCTAATTGAATTTGAAGCTGTCTGTAAATTTGATTATCTGTTGACATTCGAATTACTTATACCAAGCTGTAGGCCGGGTCAGGTGACCCGGCCTACATTGCATTCACTCATTAGCTATTACGATACAGTCTCTTTCGCCGGGGAGACCAATTTTACCATATTATTATTTACTTCCCAACGCTTCTTTTATTTTGCTTTTGTTTTTAATTGCTCCCTCCACCCGGTTGAGGGCAAGAGAGATGTCGTCTTCCGGCTTGCCCAGCATTTTGTCGGCCTGCTTGTAGAGAGACAGGGCGGTGTCAAGATCGCCCCTGCTTTCGGCGCAGACTCCCAGGTTGTAAAGCAAAACATAAGAGTTGGGAGCGATTATTCGCGCTTCCCCCCAGAGTTCGCAGGCGCTATCCATTCTTCCTTTGTCCGCGTATTCTATCCCGCGTTTGAGTTTATCTTTAGCGGCGCTTTGTTCAATTCCATCCGTGGAATCCATCAGTTTGATTTCCAGAGTGACATAGTAAGGAGCGATATCACGTCGGAATTCATTTTTTACGGATTCTTTGGCCTTCTCCAAAAGGACTATCTCGCTTTGCACCTGCCTTGTATCTTCGCATCCGGAAGAATCGGCCATTTGGGAAATATCGCGTGCATAAATAATCCTGCCGGTGGCGACTTCAACAAGCTTCGGGGAAACGGCAAAGTTTGCCACTCTCTTTGTGCAGTTGACTGTATATCTGTTCCAGGAAATACATGAACCCTGATATTCACGTCCGTCTTTATCACGTTTCCTTTCATAACGGGTACAGGTCTGCCTGTTTTCGCGATAGAAACTGTCATCATATTTATTCTGGGTGACAATGCCGGTATAAATACCCTGTGCGCCGATAAGTTTACCCAACTTTACCGCTGTTTTCTGATCGACAAGGCCGCTCTGGGAAAGTTGCATTTCGCTGACGGTCTTGTCAATTGAGGCGCGGTCAACCAGGGTAAAGTAACGTTTGTCATCAATTCCAATACTGGCTAAAACCCCTTCGAGTTCCGCTGCAAATGCTTTGCCTCCATGCCCCTGGAATGGCAGGACAGCAATGGCTTTGGTTAATGACGCTTCGTGATATTGCGCCGGTTGAAGCATATTAACTTTGATTTTAGTAGCACAGCCTGTTAGCAGAAAAAAGCCGGCACAGGTAAGCAAAACAAAAAATGTAAAACGATTAATTCCTCCGTGTAAAGTTTGCATTTTCTTCCTCCATTTAGTTATTTATAAAAATTAATTACTTTATTTCTGGTAATCCATAACAAGGGAATAAGGCGAAAAATTAGTGACTTTAAGATTCCCTTTTTGATTTATACTATTGGCCAGATAGAGCGTGTTTTCCGGATAGCTGACAACAAAATCGCCCATCTGTTTTTCTTCAACTTCGGAAACCCAGACAATGCTTTGCAACTTCTGCTTAATCTCTAAGACAGTATCCACGTCATTTACACCATTGACTTTAATGCTCACTTTTTTCGAATTGACTTTTATATATTGGCCAACCTTTTCCAGAATAGCGGGGGTAAGGTTATCGGCCAGCTCCTTCATTGCTTCTGCGGTTGCGTCTTCCACATTATTGGCCAGCCCTTTGGCCTGTTCGATACCTGTTGAGAGTATTTCCATATTGCCCGCTTTATTTTTTGCGATAATCCGGTAATTCAGGCGGACAGTTACGCTATTAAACGGCATGGAAAGACCGTAACCGATGTTTTCGCCTTTTTTCGTGGAAATGGTATAATCAACTTTACCAATGATAATCAGGTTGGATAAAAATTTATACATCATGCTGCGGACAGTCATGCTATTGCCGCTGCGCACGGCATTTTCGATTACCTTGGCGTCAAGGGCGTTAGTGGGGGCGACATCGACGACCGTGTAGCTTTGTTCAGTAAGCTTACCGATAAGTGTTTCTGTAAGGATATTTGTTTCTTCAAATTCATCGCCACTGCGACCGGGCTTGCGCGCGGGAATAAAAATAGCGATGGAATTATTTAATCCCAACTGAGAAACGGCATCTCTTGCGCTGGCCGGCTCAACGCAAGCATTAATCTTGATATTGACACTATCGGCGGTGTTTTTCTGATCAATCACTTTAAAACTTTTAACCATACCTCCCGCTTTTGTCTTAATCACATCTTCGACCAGGGTAAAATTTTGCACAAAGCTTTGCGCTTTGATTTCCGTGCCGACGACTTTTTCAATTGCCGACCATTTGGCGCGGGCAGTGGCTTCGAGCTTGGCGGAAGGTATATCGTTATTGATAATAGCTGCTTCCGCATCGGCATTAACGCATTTTTCCTGACTTCGGGCATCGTTTATGCCCCAGCAAAGAATCACTGCCAGACAAAGCAAAAAAGAAAACTTCTTCATATTACCCCCTTGTTTAGAGCCGCTAAATTATAAAATTTTGCCCAAAAAACTGTTATACACTAGCATAAAGTTACTCTAGATTCAATTTATACTAATTAGGTATCAGACATTAAGAACTTGATCGATTTTGTATAATACCAAGTAAGCTTTCAAAATTCAAATCTTAATGTTTGAAAGCAACTTGGCATTACTTGCAAATTTATTTGCCGATGCAAAAGCTGGAGAAAATTTTATCCAATACTTCATCATTAATTTTTCTGCCTGTGATTTCATCCAGATTATCTAATGCCTCGCGCAGGTCAAAAGCGGCAAATTCCGGAGACATTCCTGTTATAACATTATTTTTTGCCGCCAAAACATTCTCCAGGGCTTTTTCCAGCGCCATTTTGTGGCGTATATTGGTAATCATGGCGCCGTCTGTGTCTATAGGATTTTCGCTGAGGCAGGAATCAGCTACTATATTTTTTAATTCTGTAAGTCCCGCGCCGAATTTTGCCGAGATGTGAAGAATCTTTGCATCTTGCGGAAGCAACCCGGCAATTGTCCCTGTTTCCCAGGCAGGTTGCAGATCAATTTTGTTAATGGCAATTATAATTTTACCGTTTTTATTTCTTTGAATTACTTCTCTGTCCTCAGCGGTTATCGGTTTGCTGCCATCCAAAAGTATTATTACAACATCGGCATTGGCCAGGTTTTCCCATACCAGCGCGATGCCTTCTTTTTCGATTTCGTCCTTTGGTTCTCGAATTCCGGCGGTATCCACAAGATTTACAGGGACGCCTTGAATATTGATCATATCTGTAATCAAATCCCTGGTTGTTCCCGGTATATCAGTGACAATCGCTTTTTTTCTGCCAGTGAGCGCGTTAAGTAAACTGGATTTACCAACATTTGGCTTGCCGGTAATAACAACGTTTGCGCCTTCAGTATATGTCTTTGCTAAGCGGTATGTTGCCAGAAGCGATTGCAGGCGCGATGAGGCTAGATCAATTTGTGGTGGCAATTGAGGAATATCTGAAGCGGCTATATCATCGGTAAAATCTATATTTGCTTCGATCAACGCCTGCGCGTCAATCAAAAAAGACCGCAGATTGTCAATTTCTTTAGTAAGGGTACCTTTGAGCTGGGCAAGTCCTATGGCACAGGCTTTGGCGGATTTGGCCACGACCATGGAGGCGAGAGCTTCCGCTTGCGATAAATCAATTCGGTTATTGAAAAAAGCGCGCTGGGAAAATTCGCCGGGCCTGGCAAGGCGGCAACCAAGCGCAACCAGCTCTTCCAGAATTACTTTCATAATCAGTGGATTGCTGTGGCAGTTGATTTCCAGAACATCTTCGCCGGTGAAGGAATGAGGCTGTTTCATAAAAGATACTAAAATTTCATCGAGAATGGTTTTGCCATTGCCCGAGATAATATCGCCATGATATAAATGGTGCGTTTCCCAAGGGCAATTTTTATTTGCCGGTTGAAAAATGCGGCGGCCAATTTCAAGCGATTTCGGACCGCTTACTCGAATTATTCCCACTCCTGCCGTACCGAAGGGGGTGGCAATTGCTGTGATGGTGTCTTGAAGAAGAATGGTTGACAGTCGAACACTCCCCTTTTTAGAATAGATTTGGCAGAAATATTTGGAAACTACTGCCGTGTTTTTGCTCTTGTGTCCTTGTTGCCTTTTCTGGCGGGAAGAACGACGATCTTCCTGTACTCGCCATCACCGCGACTTTTGGTTATCAGGGATTCATCTTCCTGCAGCGCCAGATGGATAATGCGCCGGTCATGGGCGTTCATGTGGGCAAGAGATACCGGCTTCTGGGTATTTTTTACTTTTTCTCTGACTCTTTGCGCCAGTTCCAGTAGAGATTCTTCTCTTCTTTGCCGGTAAGTTTCTGAATCTACGGAGATCATTTTACGGTTACTATCGGATTTATTGATAGCTTTGTTTAACACATATTGAAGGGCATCGAGGTTTTGTCCGCGTCTGCCGATAAGCAATCCGCTTTCATCCCCTTCAATGCTGAGGACTATTTTTTCCGGCGTTTCGTTCACCCTCACCTGACAATCAAAAGACATTCTGCTTAAAATACCGGACAATAATTCTTTGGCTTGAGACAACAGCGCCGGTGCTGTTTCGGTGCTTAATTTAGAGATGGAATCTATCGGAGTTGCAATTGCTGCAGGAGCTTTCGGGGCAGGCATAGCCTGCGGATCAATTCGAGGTTCGGGCCGTGTTTCGGGCCGAGGTTCTATTTTTATTCTGGCCTCGCTTTTGGGTTGCCAATCATTGGTTAAATTGAAATCCATATCAAAGCTTAGCAAGGAAGCTTTGATTTTTGCTTTTTTGGAAAGCACACCTAAAAATCCACCGGTACTTTCGGAAATTATTTCAATATTTAATTTTTCTCGAGGCACGCCGAAGTCCCGACATGCTTTTTCAATGGCATCATCAATAGATTTATCTTCTATTTCTAATGTTATCGCGCCCATTTTTTTACCCCGGATGAATTATATCAATTAGTCAATTTCTTATTTATATAATATTGCTGACCGATACTTAAGACATTATTTAATAACCAGTAAATGACCAGCCCGGCAGGAAAATTCAAAAAGATAAAGGTGAACACGATAGGCATTAGTAGCATTATTTTGGCCTGCATTGGATCACCTACAGTAGGGGTCATTTTCTGTTGAATGAATTGCGTCGCGCCCATGATAATCGGCGTAATGTAATAAGGGTCCTTTGCCGATAAATCCTGGATCCACCAGAAAAACGGTGAGTGGCGCAGTTCAATGGCGTAAAGTAATGTATTGTACAGGCCGATAAACACGGGGATCTGAATTAATATCGGCAGGCAGCCGCTCATCGGATTAACTTTATGACTTTTATATAGGGCCATGGTTTCCTGGCCGATTTTATTTTTGTCATTTTTATATTTCTCTTTAAGCTCTTCAATTTTGGGCTGAAGTTTTTGCATTTCTTTCATCGAGCGATAGCTGATGTTACCCAGTGGCCAGAAGATAAGTTTGATCAGGAGTGTCAGTATAATAATGGCAACTCCATAGTTATTAAAATACTGATGCAAAAATTTGACGAAAAACAGCAAGGCAATGGAAAGCCATTTCAATCCCGGTATGAATGAATCAAACTCAATGGCTTCTTCCAGCGATATTCCTTGTTTTTTGAGGAGAGTGTAATCCTTCGGGCCGATGAAAAGAGCGTAGCTGAACAGCCCGGACTGATCCGGCGGGATTATGCTTTTGGCCCGTTTCAGATCGATTAAAACCATGTTGTTACTGTCTTTGGACATGTTGATGCTGGTGAGTGACGGGTCTTGTGGTATAATTGCCGCCATAAAATATTTCTTTTCAAAGCCACCCCAGGAAACATCAGGACCAAAACTTTTTTCAGCCGCTATATCCGAGACTTTCTCACGCTTGATAGACTTGGAAACATAAGCGACCGGCCCTTCATGGCTGTAACTATCTTCTTCTCGTTTGGGATCCACATATTGATACCAGTTAAGGTGCGGTATCTGGGTCATAGGTGTGTCAGTAAGGTTGGTTACTTTTACGTCCAAATCGATGGAATAATTATCGGGATTGAAAGTAAAAATCTTTTCTACTTTAATTTTACCGTTAAAGATCCGGGAAAATACTAAACGCTGTTTTTCTTTAGAGCTTTGCAAATCCAGTTTGGATACATCCGCATTGTAGACGGAATTGGCAGTAATCTCCGCGGCTGATTCCGGAAAGGTAATTGCCAGTGGATAAGGCATGGACTCATTAACCGTGACAACCTCTATGAGTTCCCTGCTTTTTTCTTTCGGCGGTTGTTTTTGTCCGGTGACGAAATTTTTAATTTTCGGATAAATATCATCGGTACATTCAGTACACTCATTTTGATACCCTTTGAGCTGAAACGATTTCAGGGCAGCGCCTTTAGTGGAAAATATCGCCGTGTAATTATCAGTTTCTACCTTTATATCTTTCGGCGCGGCCTCATTTTTAGATACGATCATTTTTGTGGCGGACTTTGTCGTTGCCTTTGTTGACTGGGGCGCGGTTGATTTTGTGGCTGTATCAATGCTTGCCTGCGTAGATTCCTGAACGGGTGCGGTCTGTTTTGGCGGTGCGGGGGCAAAAAATATCTGGTACACCATAAGAACAGCCAGTGACAGGACTACGGCAAGAATGGTCTTTGTATCCATGGGAAAACCTCCAATTTCATTTTTTACTTGACAGGATCGTAACCGCCCGGGTGCAGCGGATGGCAGCGCAAAATCCTTCTTAGCGCCAGAAATGAACCCTTCAGAGGCCCATAGATTTTAATCGAAGAAATTGCGTATTCAGAACATGATGGGAAAAAACGGCAACACGGGGCAAAAAAGAAAGGTGCTACACATAGTTGGTACAAACGAATTATGGAAACAAAAATTTTTTCCAAAAAATTACTGAACATAAATTATATTATGGCTTTCCGCGTGAAAAGTTCCGTCAATTCCGTTTGTGCTTCCGAATATTTAAGGGGTGGCATATTTCTTTTGGCCATGACGACAACATCATATCCGGCGGGAAACAAACACTTGTTAAGACGGAAAAATTCTCTGATCAGGCGTTTAATCCTGTTTCGTTTTAAGGCGTTACCTACTTTTTTGGTTACCGTTATCCCCAGTCTTTTAGTTTCCTTGTCGCTAATGCACGTGATAGTTGTAAAGTGTCGTGAACTTTTCCACACCCCCTGCGCGTAAATGGCTCTATATCTGCTGTGTTTAGTTATCCTTTCCAATTTCCGGTAAGATTGCTCTTCCATGCATACCGACCATCCTCGAAGGCGCTAAAATCTTGTGATTATACTGCTAAGCGTTTTCTTCCCTTGGCTCTTCTGCGGCTCAAAACCTGTCTGCCGGATTTAGAAGCCATCCGGACAAGAAAGCCATGTGTCCTTTTTCTTTTGGTATTTGTTTTATTGGTCAAAGTCTTTTTCATAGTTAATCCTCTAAATGTAATAGTGTTGTACGTAAATCATAGTAGCATTTATTTGTCAAGGCGAAATTGGGTAATTTGGGTAAAAACAAGAAGAGGCGGGCGTATACTCTGATCTTCTCCCTTTTACCTGAGTTTTTATTCCCTATCTGATTTCATCCTTAAATATTGAGTCATTTGTGGCGGATCTAGTTCCATCCAGTCCACTTTTTTTAGCATTTCCCATTCGACTGCGGTATAAGCTCTTTCCTTATGATAGGCAAAAACTCCGACGAATTTTACTTTACGCACATTCTTCCAGTAATCAACCAGTTCGGGGTGTTTAAAAAAAATGTCATCTTGAATCAAAATGAAATCATGAGGGAATTCTTTTTTACCCAAAAAACCGAGAAAGAATGTAAATTTGCCTAAGGTGGTCACATCCAGCGCAGAATATTTGTAATCGAGAAACCTCAGCGCGTAATGATCAGCAAAGACCAAACCTCCCACCATGCATTCCGGGCAAGCGGCTTTCAGCGGTTTGACATTACTGAGAAAGAAAGAAGATGCAAAAACATGATCTTGAAATCCGTATTTTTGAATTAATTGGCCTACCCACCTACTGAATTCTTCCGCTTTCTTGCTTTCATCTTTCATGTTCAGCAAAACCAGCGGAGTTACGCCTTGTGCCTTTCTTTTTTTAATCAGTTCAAATAAATCAATAACCGTCAGAAAAGGTTCCGGGGGTAATTTGGGATTAGCCATATTTTTCGGCAGTTTGGCCAAATCATTATATTGTTCGCCAAATGTGCCTTTTAAACCTGTCGTTCTTTTCATCAGGTAATCATGCGAAGCCAGACCTACTCTATTTCCATTTTGATCGACAAAATCGATGAGATCCAATTCGATATTCGGAGATGCTGAATAGAGGGCTTTGACCAGGGCTGAGCGCGAATTTTCCTGGTAGAAGGAAGCATCGCCACGGTGCCAGACCGCGGCGGGAAAATCAAAAGCTAAACAATCAATACTCAAGCATAAGAAAAGTATTGAACTTAAAGTGATACAGCGCACCGTCTTGTTGATAAAACCTGGCGAATTTTTAATTTTTCTAACCTCGCTTTAATTAATTGATCAGGGGATTTCTTGTCCGGCTGAATACTCTAGTATGTAAAAAGAGTCAATGGAAAAGTCAACAGAAAAAGTCAACAGATACCCAAACTTAAATTGCGCTTGACAGCCTGAAATAATTAAGCTAAACAGCGCTCAATTACAATGAAGTTTTAGGAGGATTCTTTTGGCAACACATAAATCAGCAGAAAAACGCGATCGTCAGAGTGTGGACCGGCGCGAGCGAAATGTCGCTGCTAGGTCTGCGATAAAAACAAAAATTAAATCAGTGCTTTCCGCTGTAGAGGGCAAGAGCAAAGAAAATTCTGAAAGTGCGCTGAAAGCGGCTATTCCCGCGCTGTCTAAAGCAGGCGTCAAAGGCGTAATTCACAAGAAAAATGCTTCCCGCAAAATTTCCCGTCTGACCAAAAAAGTCAACGCCCTGTAGTGACACTCGCTGAAAACAAGCGTAGCGAAGTTTGAAGCGTAAGTGGAACTATCCCGCAAAGCAGGGATAATTAAAGGTATGAAGCAGGACTTCTTTCCAGGTAATTTAATTGTTGAAATTGGCAGTTTCTTTCTTGGTGCGGCGTACAAAGACGCAACTCTGGAGACGCAGGGCAAAGAAAAACTGATTGCCAACTTATCGGGTTTTGATTGCACCACTTTTGTGGAAACAGTGCTGGCCCTGGCCGGATGCGCTATCGGGGGAAAGATTACATCAGTTGGATTTCGCAAAACTTTAAAATTTATCCGTTACCGCCAGGGAACTATCACTGGTTATTCCTCCCGTCTGCATTACTTTACCGACTGGTTGCGCGATTGCGAAAAGAAGAAAATACTTAAAGATATCTCGCGCCAATTTGATGCCGGAGCGCAGCGAAAAAAAATCAGTTATATGACCACCCATCGTGCGTCTTATCCTGCTTTGAAAAATGAAGATGAATTTCAAAAAATGCTGCTCGTTGAGAAAAATCTTTCCCGCAGAGCTTTTTCTGTTATCGGCAAGGATAAGGTGATGCGTCAAAAGGCACAGATTCAAAACGGCGATATTATCGCCTTCACCACAAATCAGGAAGGATTGGACGTGGCGCATGTCGGCTTTGCTCTATGGCAGGGAAATAATTTACATCTGCTGCACGCCTCCAGCAAAGAAGGCGGCGTAGTCCTATCAAAAAAAACACTTGTTCCTTATCTGAAAGCAAATAAAAAGTTTACCGGTATAATTTTGGCAAGGCATCAGGGTTTTTCAAAATGATGATAATCTTTCGGTTGCTCAAAATTGCCGCCCCAGTGCCAGCCGCGTTTTATAAATTCCTGCACAACCTGATTTTTCGCGCTGAATGTTCCGGCATTTGATGGTGAATATTTTGCGTCTTGCGGCGCGATAACGCCATTGGGATAAATGACGGGATTTTGCATTGGGTTAATATCCACGGCGCGTCCGAAAGAATGCAGGGATAGCTTTGTTGTGCCTTCAATTACTCGGAAGTTGAAGGCGGAAGAATTGTTATCGGCCATGGAACGATGATCATCCCAGAGGTAAGCGACAATTGGAATGACGCGGCCTACAGGAAATTTAAGCTTTTCCATCAAGACAAAGATTTCATAAACATCATCTTCCAGTGCGCTGTTCACAATAATCTGCCCCTGATGCCGAAGGCCGTCAAACGAGTAGTACAGAACATCTACCAGCGCCAGAGTATCCACTATTTGTTCCGGGGCGGTCGTCCCTTCGATAGCCTCGGAAAAACTAATAGCGCTATCAATAATTATATCTTCTTGCTCAGCCATTTATAAATCTCCATTTAGATTATTGAATATTATATCCATCATTTCCGCAGGCAGTGATACTTCCTGATAAATGCCGCGGATAGTCTCGCAATCCAGGCGATTAAAATCAATAAGCTGCGGCGTGATCATCACACCGGCCATATCCACAGCGCCCGGCGATACAAAAATCCTTTGTTTGCCTGCCGCAAAATAAGCATCCGGCCGGTGTTTTTGCCTCAGAAACATCACCAACCGCCAAGTGCCTTTTTCAAAAGTGCAAAGAACATTCATCAGCGGTTCGGTATTTGTCGGGACAGTATGCCGGATCACTTTATCCAAATGCGCAAACTGTTCCTGCAGGGCTTCCCGATTTTTTGATTCCAGAATAACAACACAGCGATCAAGATTATCTCCTTTATAAAACCGGACAGACGAAATCTCTTTTGACGGAGGCAAAAAACTTAATGTGTGAAGAAAAGGAAGCGCATCTATCGGGATCATTTGAAAGTGCAGATGATCGGGGGCGGAGGCTCCGCAGGCCGGACCATTATAAAAAACTGTATATGCAGGGGATAGATCAGCGGCCATTTGCAAAAGCAATGTCAGTGACGAGCTGATTTCCTGGGGTTGGTGCTGAAGCGTGACAATAGTAAAATGGTGATCGAAGATCGGCGCGGGATTACAAAGAATTATGTAACTCTTCCGGTATAAAATACCCTGCTGCTCGCCGGGAAGATTATCGGCGCATAAAAAACATGGACGGTTTCTAATCGTTTCCTGATCAACCGCAGCTCCACTGCTTACAGCGCGATTAGGATTGTATTGCAGATGAACACTATGGCTGCTGCAGATAATTTCCCTCGTGCGCAAAGAAGCCAAATCACGGCAGGCTTCAGCCAGCCTTGTCCATCTTTTCTTTTGCGCGTCAAATAATTTTTCGCAGAGATTGGGCAGCGTCAAATTATCTTTATCTGGATATTCGGCAAAAATATGATTTTCCAAAGAATCTCCTTGGACTTGGTATTATACCCGGCAAGTCAACCTTTTAATGTTTGATACGTGCTTGGTATAAGTCAATAAAAAAGCTAATGCAAGTAATAATCATTAATGTTTTTTCCCCGGTATTTATGATATTCTGAAGTTGCTATGTGAGAGCTGCTTGTAAGAAAGAGGGAGGAATTTAAAGTGAAGAGGCTATGGATACCAATCATCGCGCTGTACTTAATTTGTTGGGGGTTTTCCATCGCTTGCGCGGTGGAATCGCATCCGAAGTACGGTCCGAAGGCGATTCCGCTCATACGGGACAATCAGTATTTCAGAGGGGCGGAGGCAAAGGATTTCTGGAGCCTTATACCTTTTTATGTTTCGCAGACGAATGAATACTCCTGCTCGGTTGCATCGGTTGCCATCGTTTTCAACGCCATGGCCAAGCGCCGTGACGGAATTCCGGACACAGAGATGAATATCACCCAGGACATGCTTCTAGATAGTGTTAAGGACTTGCCGATTCGGGCACTGGTTTCAAAAGAAGGGTTTTGGGGAAGGCATGGGTTGACCTTGGAAGAACTTCGGACAGTAGCCGAGCAAGCTGCCCGCGCTCATGGTTTTCGGGCGAATGTCACGGCCTATTCGTTTCGGAACCGTTCCCTCGATGAACTACGGGCTATTCTTCGAGCCAACGAAGAGGATTCTATGGACTTCTTGATGGCGCATTTTATTCAGGATGACCTGACCGGTGCCAAAGGGGGGCCTTATGCGCATATCTCACCAATCGGGGCCTATGACGGCAACTCCCGCCGCGTGCTGATTCTTGATGTGGACAGAGACTGGTATTCCCCATATTGGGTGCAGGATGAGGACATGCTTGCGGCCATGAACCACGAAACGAAGCCATTAGGAACGGGCGGTTTTGTCCGTGTACGCTTTGAGGCTGGTCCCGGAAAGCTGTTTTGAAAAATATTTTTTATGTATTAAGGCCTTCGGAGGGGAACATGGTTATTTTTTTCGGTGGTTATATAGGGTCAGGGAAAACAACCCTGGCAAAGGCGATAGCTGATAAAATCGGCATAATAGATTATGAGGTTGACGCTGTGAAAAAGGCGGTTATAGCCGAGGATTCCCAACTGCAGTATTACGTCCGCAACAACATACCCTTCCCTGATGAAGCGCGAATTAAAATGTTCTTAAGGGTTGTTGATGATTTTGAAAGGCTGTGCAAAACAAACAAATGTATTATTGTGGACGAGACCCTTCATAAAAAATCTTTGCGCGGAATTCTTTACGATGGTGCCAGGCGTTATTTTGGGGAATACATTGTAGTTTGGATCCAGGCCAGCGAGGCGACAATAAAGGAAAGATTAAGCAATAGCCAAAGGGTCGACCATGTTCTTGGAGATCCCTATGGCATGCACCTTTCTTTGAAGAAAGTATTCGATGATCTTGACGAAGCAGATATTGTCTTTGAGAACAATGGATCCATTAGTGACGCAGTGGAAATCCTGGGGAGTATGATTGAGACCAAAATAGCCAATGCAACTACCGGGAGTTCTTCTGTAATAATGTAGGGTGTGTCGTGTGACCCCGTGTCACCTTTAGGTGGTCAGGTTATCCCTAAACGCGTCGCTAGTCGGACTATTCGGAATCCAGAGTTTTCGCCGCGTGAGGGCTACCCTAATAACCTAAAGGTCACGCGAGGGCATGCGACTCGGCCTACATTATTTTGTTGTAATCATTCCCAATAAACAACGCTGAAAAAAGGTAAAACCGGCCCATACAAAATTAGGCGGTGGATTTGGGTCAAGAGTTATGCTTGAAAGTCAAGCTGTTCTATGATAGTTGACTGCGGCATATACATACAAAGAGGAGTAACATAAAATGGATTACAAAGAGACATTGAATCTTCCCCAAACCGATTTTCCGATGAAGGCGAATCTGGCGCAGCGCGAGCCGGAGATGCTCAAAAATTGGGAAGAAATGGACATTTATTCAAAAATCCGGGAAACGGCCAAAGGGAAAACACCATATATTCTGCATGATGGCCCTCCCTACGCTAACGGCAATATTCATCTGGGCACAGCGCTCAATAAAATTATTAAAGATATTGTTATCAAGGCTAAAAACATGACCGGGTTTGACGGTGTTTATGTGCCGGGCTGGGATTGCCACGGCCTGCCCATTGAACATCAGGTGGATAAAGAACTGGGCAGTAAAAAACAAGGCATGTCGCAGGTGGATAAACGCCGCGCCTGCCGCGCCTATGCTGAGAAATTTGTTAGCACGCAACGCGAGCAGTTTAAGCGTCTGGGTGTTTTTGGCCAGTGGGATAATCCTTATCTGACGATGGCCTATCCTTATGAAGCGACAACGATTGCCGAGTTCGGCAAGCTCTATCTCAATGGCAGTGTGTATAAGGGTAAGAAGCCGGTGTACTGGTGCGCCTCCTGTAAGACGGCGCTGGCCGAGGCGGAAGTGGAATATGCCGATCATCAGACACCGTCTATTTATGTCAAGTTTACCTTCGCATCCGATGTGGGCAAGGTTTTACCAAAACTTTCCGGCCATAAAGTCAATATGGTGATCTGGACAACCACGCCCTGGACGATCCCCGCCAATCTGGCGATTGCCCTCAAGGATGATTTTATTTACACAGCAGTAAAAATTGATAATGAGGTGCTGATTGTCGCGAAAGACATGCTCGATTATTGCTTGGATGCTTTCGGTTACAAGAATAAAAAACATGAGATTCTGGATGAATTTGAAGGCGCGGTACTAGAAGGGCAAAAATGTGTCCATCCCTTGATAAAAAGAGAGAGTGTTTTGATTTTAGCTCCTTTTGTCACCTTGGAGGCGGGCACTGGTGCTGTACACATTGCGCCCGGCCATGGTCAGGAAGATTATGAAATCGGCTTGAAGTACGGTCTGGATAATTACGCGCCAGTGGACGACGCGGGGAAATTTACGGAGGATGTCGAACATTTTGCCGGTCAGTTTGTTTTTGATGCCAATGAAAACGTGATTAAAAAATTAAAAGAAGTGGGCGCGCTTTTGGGGCACTTTCCAATGCAGCATTCCTACCCGCATTGCTGGCGCTGTAAAAAACCAATTATCTTTCGTTCCACCGAACAGTGGTTTATCTCGATGGAGAAAAATGATTTGCGCAAAAAAGCGCTGGAGTGCATTAATGAGGTGCAGTGGATTCCAGCTTGGGGACGTGATCGTATTTACGGTATGGTGGAAAATCGTCCCGATTGGTGCATTTCCCGCCAGAGGTTGTGGGGGGTTCCGATAACTGTTTTTTATTGCGCCAAGTGCAAGAAGGAATTGCTGACTAAAGAAATTCTTGATCATCTGGTAAGCCTAGTGGGAAAAGGCGGCGCGGATGTCTGGTTTGAAAAAGAGGCAAAAGACCTGATGCCCCAAAACACAATCTGCCCGCATTGTAAGAGTGCTGAATTTGAGAAAGAAGTAAATATCCTGGATGTGTGGTTTGATTCCGGCGTCAGCCACGCGGCAGTTCTGGAAAAAAGAAATGATTTGAGTTCCCCTGCGGATATGTATCTGGAAGGCTCTGATCAGCACCGGGGCTGGTTCCATTCATCACTTCTGGAATCAGTAGGAACCCGGGGTAGGGCGCCGTACAAAAGCGTTCTCACGCACGGGTTTGTGGTGGATGGCGATGGCAAGAAAATGTCCAAATCCGTCGGCAACACAATTGACGCGGAAGATGCGATTGCCAAATATGGCGCGGAAATCCTGCGGCTCTGGGTGGCGGCGGAAGACTATACCGATGACATTCGTATTTCCGATGAAATTCTCAAACGACTGATGGAAGCTTATCGTCGGATTCGTAACACCAGCAGGTTTATTCTGGGCAACATTTATGATTTTAACATTGATACCGATCAGGTTGACTACGATCAAATGACCGAAATGGACAGATGGGCTCTGCACCGCTTGCAGGAAGTGATCAAGCGCGTGACGGAAGCATACGATCGCCATCAGTTTCATGTAGTCTTCTACACGCTTTATAATTACTGCACGGTGGATTTAAGCGCGCTGTATCTGGATGTCTTAAAAGACAGGCTCTACACTAGCAAGGCTGCCTCTGTTGCCCGCCGTTCAGGACAGACAGCGATAGTCATTATTTTAAGAACAATGACGCAACTGCTGACGCCGATTTTGACCTTTACCGCAGAAGAAGTCTGGAAGGCCTTGCCCGCATGGAAAGGAAAAGCGCTAAGTGTTCATCTGACTCAATTTCCGCAAGTAAATGATCAATATTTTAATGCAGATTTGGGCGAGAGCTGGAAGGCTATGATTGACGCCAAAGCCGAAATTTCCAAAGCAATCGAGCAGGCCCGAAAAGAAAAAGTAATTGGTCATTCCCTCGATGCGCGAATAACAATCGCGGCACCGGAGAAGTTGCGTGCTTTAATGGCCGCGCACCAGGAAGATTTGAGAGCCTTACTGATTGTTTCTCAATTGGAGTTGGCTCAGCAAAAAGACATCGCCAAGGCTTACGCAAGCGATGAGATAAAAGGATTGTTTGTCGGTGTGGAGAAGGCCCGCGGCGTCAAATGCGAACGCTGCTGGATTTATGAAGAATCGGTCGGCTCAAGTGCACAGCATCCAACGGTTTGCAGCCGTTGCCTGCCGAATTTATAGGGATCATTTGATACGTTTAATTCCCTCCTTTTTTAAAGGAGGGTTAGGGAGGATTTATTAAATAACAAAAATCCCCCTCAATCCCCCTTTTTCAAAGGGGGAATTTCAATCACTGGTATTAAACCCTCCGCTGCGCGGGATTGTTCAACTTACCAATTCCACTGCGCTTGCGGAATTGGAGTTTCACAATAAAAAAGTAGAAGGAGTAATTCTTGAAAAAAAATATTTTAATATTCTTGCTGGGCGCGGCGGTGATCATTGCGCTCGATCAGATAACTAAATCTGCTATTACCACAAGATTTGTTATGCACGAATCCTATCCGGTCATAAACGGTTTGTTCAACCTGGTATATGTGATGAATCCCGGCGCTGCCTTTGGATTTCTGGCCAATGCTCCCGATATATTCCGCTATGTTTTCTTTACCTCCATCACCATTTTGGCGCTTGTGCTGATTTTGTATTATCTTATCAAGCACAAGCCTCAAGGTTTAAGACTTGTTTGTGCCCTTACTTTAATTTTTGCAGGCGCGGTGGGAAATCTTATTGACAGGTTACGTTTCGGCGCGGTGGTAGATTTTCTTGATGTCTATATCGCTTCCGCGCATTGGCCGGCCTTCAACGTGGCGGATTCAGCAATATCTATCGGCGCTGTGCTAATGATCTGGGATATGATCGCCAATCGCAAAAATGGAAAAGGTTCTTAAATCGAGACCTCCGTGTTGTCACCTCGTGTGACCTTTAGGTTATTAGGTTACGCGCTTCGCTTCTGAAACTTGGGACTCACTAACCCCGCTCCGCCTATAGTGGCCTTTAGGCCATTCGCTTCGGGGATAGTCCCGATATCCTTTGGCTACGGGATCAATTCAACTTATAGATATTTCTTCACTGCGTTTGAAATATCTGAGTTTCATTGATTCGACTAGCCAATTCTAATGCGCTACGCTTTCAGAATTGGAGTCTCACTCCCACCGCTTACGCGGGATAGTTCGTCCAGCATGTTTCAGTGCGCTTCACTTCTGAAACATGGGACTCACTAAAAATCCCCGGAAGTTGTCACTCTCCCGGGGATTGAATTTGTCGAACTATAGTCTACAATATTAAATTCTTCACTTCAGCCTAATATCCTTCAGCCTGCACTTAGAATGTCAACGTCAGCTTGTTAATCAGCATGTACTCGTTTCTGAGAGAGTTACCATTGTTGCTGCCTTTGTAATAGTCACCGACGAACCAGTAACCGACGCCCATCATATAGGAGAGGTTATTGGTGATTTTGTAAGTGCCAGTAACATCAACTTCCCAACCGAAAACACTGTTGAGGATAGTTGAAGGTTTCTGATCGGCTGTTGCGTAAGAAAGTGATGCCATAATGTCCAACGCGGGAAGCGGACGTACACCGATTCTGCCCTGGCCGAACCATGCACCGGGAAATCCAATACCAGTTGTTGAATTATATGTTGTAGCATCAGTACCCATGGGGCCTGCGTTACTAGTTCCGTAACCAGCAAGATTGCCAGCCCAATTAGTGCGATCATAATAATTAAACATAATCAAAGTAGGATTCCAATCCAAACCGCCACTTATAGTGCCGCCTTCTTGTTTGTCGGTAGTGCCGGGATCATCGCCCGATATATAAGCAAACGTGCCACCGAAATAGATTGGTCCGAAAGTGGCAGTGGCATCAACAAAGGCGCTCAGATTACTCAGCGAAACATCAGTACCTAAGCTGTCCCCATATTTTTTAAAACTACCTGTTGCGTAGTTGACTTCTGCCTGGATTTCAACCGGGCCGACCTTGGCAATAGCATAAGGTGTGAAAAGGAAGTATTTCTTTTTATAGTTACCAGCTGTGCTCGCTCCCGGGCTAAATTCGGCATAGTTGTAGTAATTAACGTTTAAGCCTACCAGAACATCTTTCGTTAAAGTGTAAACTCCTTCGAGGTGATATACATCGTTGTCCGCATCCGTGTAAGTAACGGCATTTTTAGCTGTATTACTTTTATCTTTTACTTTTGATATCGCGGCATTGATCTTTGCGGGGCCGAAAGTATAAGAATATTTTATCCGTCCTTGAGGAACAGAGCTGTTGCCGAATATTGTGCCCGTCGCTCCATAATTCATATAGCCTACATCGAATGTTCCGATAGGAGAGGCATAATTGATATAAGCCCAATCAAAAACAATATTTTCGTTTTCTGCTGCTGTACCTGCTGAATCCACCTGCGCCGTTGTGCTGGCAGAGCTTCTGGGTGCGCCCCACGCTCTTTCCATAGCGTCAATACGGGTAACCAGTTTCAGACCCGGAGATACGATAAAATCAGTCTGGACGCGCAGTCTCTGAAAGTAAAAGGCTGTGCTGACATTGTCTGATCCACTTACAGCCGTTGTGTTCTGCAACGTTGTTTTGTCCAGATACATTCCGGCTGCGTAAAACGAGCCGCTAAACTTTACATCGACAGCCATTGCCGACGCGCTGAATGCCAGGACTAAACCCAGCGACAGCATTACTAACCAAAATCTCTTCATTTTTTCCTCCTAAAATACAAATTTTTATTTTTCCCTTAAAACGGGCATTTTTAAGGCTTTCCCAACTTCAATTTTGAACCGGTAAGCGCTTAACATTTGAAATTCATTTTGTCAACAACATATTCTGACAATTTATGGTAATAATAAGTAATTAAATGTAATAAAATATGATTTATTAAACGTTTTAGTAAAAAATTCAGTTAATTATGAAGTGTGATGTTGTTATTCAATGCAGGTTTGTGAACAAAGAGGGCAGCCATTTGGCTGCCCTCCGCACATTATCTCGTTAACCTTGTAAACATCACACCTCTGATCCTTTTGCTCCCTTCAACGTCGCAATTAATTGCCTTCGCAGGGGAAGTTGGCTTCAATACGGCGGTTTTTCTGTTTGCCTTCAATTGTCGCGTTACTGGCGACCGGTTTGTTGGGGCCGAAACCCTTGGCACTGATGCGCTCTGAAGCTATCCCGAAATTACTGATTATATAGTTGCGGACACTATCAGCACGTTGCTGGGAGAGTTCCATGTTGCTTGCAGTGCTGCCGTCACTATCTGTGTGTCCTTCAATGACTCCCGTGGCATTGGGATTCTTTTTGAGGAAATCAGCCAGTTTTTTTAGCTCATTGTGATATACTGCTTTGATGTCGGATTTGGTGGTATCAAACTGAATATTGATGACCATTGGAGTGCAGGCTTTATTGCAAAGTGCATTGGCTCTTGCCGTTGCCTTTCTTGCCAGAGCGGCCCCCTCTTCGGTGCGGCATGATCTGAAGACATCATAGGCGTTGTTTTTGGCATCTTCGACAGCTTTAAATTCAGCGGGGCAAGCTCTGTCTTTCCCTGCCTGGCGCGCTGCATCTACAGCTCTGTCTGCTTCCTGCATTTCTGTGCGGATATACTGCCCGGGAATATTGCCACGGTTTGTATTTACCTCGTAGTTTGCGCATCCGGTTAATGCTACCATGGTCAGCACTGTTACAAAAGTTGAAAGTTTCAATACGTTAGTCATTTTTTATCTCCTTTCCTTAATTAGATTTTTCAGTTCTTTATCTATAAATATATGCTTATGTCAAATGCTATTTTAGCAGAGAATTTATTTTTTCATCGCTTGCGCAGATAAAAAAATGATTTTGTATATCAATGTGGCCATGAACAGATCAGAACATTGCAGTTTAATTGACTTTTTAATCTTCTTGACATACGAACATCTTTTCCATATATACAAGCCGCTCAAAGCTGTATTGATGTAAAAATATAAATAAATAATACAGGAAAATAAAATTTCCAAGGAGGAACAATTTTGAAATTCGACAGGACAAAAAATCAAAAACTAAACGCCTGGGTGACAGAAGTAGCCGCAATGACCGAACCCGATCAAATTTACTTATGTGACGGTTCCAAAGATGAATATGGGCGCATGATAAAGCTGATGGTTGATGAAGGGCTGGCCACTCCGCTCAATCCTAAAAAGTTGCCCGGTTCTTATCTTTTTCGTTCAGATCCGTCCGACGTGGCGCGGGTGGAAAACAGAACTTATATCGCATCAAAATCGAAGGATGATGCCGGCCCGACAAACAACTGGAGCGACCCCGAAGAGCTTAAAATAATTATGAAAGGTCTGTATAAAGGCTGCATGAAAGGTCGCACTCTGTACGTTATCCCTTTCAGTATGGGACCGGTAGGGTCTCCTATTTCTAAAATCGGCATAGAAATAACAGACTCACCGTACGTAGTTGTGAACATGCACATTATGACACGTGTGGGCAGTAAAGTCCTCGATGCGCTGGGGGCAGAAGGCGAATTTATTCCTTGTCTCCATTCTGTCGGGAAACCACTTGCAGCCGGGCAGAAGGATAACGGTATCTGGCCCTGCGCGCCAATTGAAGAAAAATATATTTCTCATTTTCCGGAGGAGCATGCGATATGGTCTTATGGATCAGGATACGGTGGTAATGCGCTTCTTGGGAAAAAATGCCTGGCTCTGCGGATCGCATCAGTTATCGCAAGGGAAGAAGGTTGGCTTGCGGAGCACATGCTCATTCTGGGTATTACTAATCCTCAAGGTGAAAAGAAGTATGTTGCCGGCGCGTTTCCTTCCGCTTGCGGTAAAACAAATCTGGCCATGCTAGTTCCTACCATTCCGGGATGGAAAGTGGAATGCGTGGGAGATGATATTGCTTGGATGAAGTTCGGGAAAGATGGACGTCTGTATGCGATAAATCCTGAAGCGGGATTTTTCGGTGTCGCGCCGGGAACGTCTCTGCAATCAAATCCCAATGCGATGAAGTCCATTAACCGCAATACAATATATACTAATGTTGGCCTCACCTCAGATGGTGATGTCTGGTGGGAAGGCATTGGTTATAAAGCGCCGGGTAAACTTATTGACTGGACCGGCAAGGAATGGGAAGAAGGAAAAACCGACAAGCCGGCAGCTCACGCCAATGCGCGTTTTACAGCACCGGCGCGACAATGTCCGGGAATTGATCCGGCATGGGAAGACCCAAACGGTGTGCCGATTAGCGCGTTTCTCTTCGGTGGGCGGCGTCCAAACACTATACCGCTGGTTCATCAATCCTTTAATTGGAATCACGGCGTATTTTTGGGATCTATCGTCGGTTCTGAAGTTACCGCTGCCGCGCTGGATGTGGCGGCAGGAACAGTGCGCCGCGATCCGTTTGCCATGCTTCCTTTCTGTGGCTACCACATGGGTGACTACTTTAAACACTGGATAGAAATAGGGAAGAAAACATCAGCAGATAAGCTTCCCAAAATATTTTATGTGAACTGGTTTCGCAAAACAGCGGATGGCAAATGGTTGTGGCCGGGATACGGTGAAAACAGCCGCGTGCTCAAGTGGGTTTTTGAGCGCTGCAACAATGAAGGCGGCGTAGCCCAAACGCCTATCGGCTATATGCCAACCGCGGATGCGATTGAACGTGCCGGGTTGCCTGATGTCAGTGAAGCGGACATGAAAGCGCTTCTGACGGTGGACAGGGAAGGGTGGCAAAAAGAGATCGTTCTGGTTAAAGAGCATTATGCGAAATTCGGTGCCAGACTTCCCCGAGAACTTACAGAAGAACTTGCCGCGCTGGAAAAACGACTGGTGTGAAACCTTTGTAATTAAAGGCTAAATTAAATTTATACTGATAATCGCAAAATAGTTGAAATTATTTCTTGACACATTTGTAAAGTGGGAGTAGAAGTCCCTTTCTGTTCGTCAGAGATGTGCTGGAAGTTAAGTTCAGGATTTCAACAAAGTTCACAAATAGTAGAAATCGTAGTTATTCGGATCGCTCCAAGTGATTACCGGCTGAACACAAAGTATCTTTGAATTTTGAAAATTTAACTTGACAAATAAATCAGATTGATTTATTCGTCGCAGCTCGTTTCAAGATGGCTCTTTGGAAATTGAATAGTGGGAAAATGAATTTGTGGGTCCTATTAATTTTTTTTGAAGTAACGCGAGAAATAAGAAAGAGAAATCTTTCTTTCTAGGATTAAAACTTGAGAGTTTGATCCTGGCTCAGAACAAACGCTGGCGGCGTGCCTAACACATGCAAGTCGCACGAGAAAGTCCGCTTCGGTGGGCAAGTAAAGTGGCGCACGGGTGAGTAACGCGTGGATAATCTACCCTTAAGTTGGGAATAACTCATCGAAAGGTGGGCTAATACCGAATGATACTGCATAACTACTGTTGTGCAGTCAAAGAAGGCCTCTGTTTACAAGCTTTTGCTGAAGGATGAGTCCG
>Ga0247841_10001355_pt1 | contig 56373 bp, 75 predicted proteins | sample LaCruzMarch2015__2_FD_192410 | JGI IMG/M metagenome (GOLD analysis project Ga0247841, IMG submission 192410) | Freshwater microbial communities from meromictic Lake La Cruz, Castile-La Mancha, Spain - LaCruzMarch2015_18m | ecosystem: Environmental > Aquatic > Freshwater > Lake | place: Spain... | reverse complement strand
TATTCAAACAGGACTGTCTGGAGCCAGGAGCACGCGAGCCTTCCAGTTATTGCGCATAATTTTCCGCAAATTTTCAGGAGCGGCGGCTTCATTGACCAAAGGATTGCTGAAATGAAAAGACCGCTTGCAGTGCTTGACTGGGGCTGCGGCTCTGGAGTCGCTGCTGACGAGCTTGCGCGAGAGCTCGGGGGAAAGGCAAGGGTTTACGGCTTTTCAAAAGACTCTTACAGGAAATGGCAAGGCATTGACAATGTCAAGTTCATTCACTCAAGCTCTGCAGACCTTTTGAGATACATAAAGCCGGGCTCTTTGGACCTAATTTACTCCTTCAATGGCCTGAGGCATTATCCAATCGAAGCCTTTGACAGCAGTGGCATGCAGAATTATCTGAATGCATTGGCGGGAAAGCTTTCAAAAGGCGGCAAGCTGGTTTTCAATTTTACTGCGGCCCAAGAAAATGAAATTGCAGAACTCCAGTCTTTGACGGCTGGCAAGAAATTTAGTTTTGAATTTCCAGACTCGCCTTGGAGAAAAGTCTGCATAACGAGGCTGAAGTGATTTTATGGCTGTTATAATCATTACCGGAACTCCGGGAACTGGAAAGTCTTCTGTCGCGAAGGCATTGAAGCAAAAGCTCGGGAAAAAGTGGCTTTTGGTGAATGACAGGGAATTCTGCAAAAAGCAGGGGATTGGAAAGCTTGACAGAAAGTCCGGAGAGATTGAAGTTCCATTGAAGGCGTTCCAGAAAATGCTCTTGGCGTTCATCAAGGAAAGGCAGAAGAAAGGATTCAGCATTATTTTGGAAGGCCACTTGCTTTGCGAAATAAAGCTGCCCGCAAACTTGGTTGTGTTGCTCAAGTGCGAGCCAAAGCTTTTGGAAAAAAGGCTTTTGGAAAGAAAATACTCCCAGCTCAAGGCATTGGACAATGTCTTTTGCGAAATGATTGAGTACTGCAAAGGCAAGGTTTTGGAGAATTTTCCTGAAAAAAGCGTTTTGGAGCCTGGAAATGGGAAAAGTATAAAAGAAATTGCTGAAAGAATACTAAAAGCAGTTGAGAATTCTTAATTTTTCAAGGTCTGTGAAAAAAATGCGTTGCAAGATTTTTGTCCTTCTTTCCCTGATTGCCTTCTTGTCAATGGCTTCAACCGCCTTTGCCGAGGCGCTTTCAGAATATCCCTTGAGCGATGCCGGCTTTAACGGAATCCTCGCAAGCGGAACAGGAGTCTTGGAATGCGCTGAAGTCCAGCTCCAGAAAGGGGACATTTACAGCTCACAGGCCGGAGTGTATTCAATACTTTCACTTCATGCGGAGTTCAAGCCAATAAGCGAGGGAAACGCGAAGGTTTCAGTCTTTTACAAAAGCTCTGCAAAGCCTGTTGCCGAATTCTCGCCGCAGGACTTCATCAATGGCTGGGCAAGGCTTGACTTCACCAAAGGCCTTGATGAAAGCATTCTGAAGTTTTGCGCCCAGACTTCTGGAAGCATCAGCTCTGTTGAAATATTCCCTGACTCAAAAATGGGCTATTACAATGCTCCAGAGTTCGTGATTGAAAAGACTGTCTCAAACACCAGGCCTTTGATTGGAAAAGAGCTTGAAGTCACTTTGAAGGCCACAAACATTGGAAGCGCTCCAGCATTGGCAAAAATAAGCTACAGGGACATTGAGTTAAGGATTGCGCAAATCACTCGCGGAGACTCTGAGTTTGACGGCACAATAAATCTCGGAGAAAGCGTAGAGCTCAGCTATTTTGTCAAGCCAAAGTATGCTGTGCAAATGGACCTTGCGTCGGCAATCCTTGAATACACTGATGTTTTCGGGGATTCGAGAAAAGTTTTTTCAAACAGGCCGACAATTTACGTCCAAGAGCCTGAGTTCAACATAAAGTCTTTTTTCACTCTTGAAAAGCAGGAAACTTTGGCTGTAGGAAAAAGCTTCAATGTCATACTCACTTTGAGGAACGAGGGCGAGAATCCGATAGAGAATGCTGTCGTAAAGCTCGAGCCTTCTCCAGGGCTGCAGCTTTCGCAGGACAGCATTGAGATAGCAAGCCTTGGCATTGGAGAGACAAGGAATTTCGCAATAAGCGCATTGGGGACTGCTGAAGGAAGCAGCCTTTTGGGCTGCACTGTCGAATACTCTGACTATTCTGCAGTCAATGTCAAATGCACTCCATTCACTTTGGAGTTTGAGAAGCAAAGCCAGGGCACTGTGCTTGTTCTTGCAGTTGTCCTGCTGATAGTGGGTGCCTTGATTTACTTGTACATTTACGCGCCTGACAGGAAAAAGCGCAATGCCTGAAACCTACTTTGCCTCTATTGCCTTTTGAGGGCAGATTTCCATGCAGCAAAAGCAGCGAATGCAGGCTTTGTAGTCAAATTCTGGTTTTTTTCCCTCAAAATAAACTATTGCGTCAGCAGGGCAGGTTTCAAAGCATTTTCCGCACGCAATGCACTTTTCATTGATGATTGAAGGCTTTTTTCCGAAAATTTTCCTGAAGTGCTTTGTGATTGCCTTCAATGCTCCTATTCCATAATTGAATGCCTTTGAAGGCTTGAAGCCTTTCACAAAAGGCAATTCCACAGAATCTCCGCAAAGCTCTATTTTTGAATAATCTTCAAGCCCGAATCTTTGCGCAAGGCCTGCTGTCGGGATTTTTGCAGGCTTTATTCCAACAGCCTTCAGCGCAATGAAGTCCAATGCGAAAGCGCTCTCGCTTGCAATCACCAACCCGATTTTTTTCGGCTTTCCGGCGCTCGGGCCTTCCCCTTCCATTCCCACAACAGCATCCATTATTGAAAGCCTTGGCTTTACAATTGAGTGAAGGTCGAGCAGCATTTTGCTGAAAGAGTCAGGGCTTGGGAACTTCAAATGATAGCTTCCCTTGATTTTTCCGGGAACGCAGCCGTAAAGGTTTTTCACAGCACCAGTGTATCCTGTGAAAACATGTGTCTTGAGCTTTGGCAAGTTTATGATTGCATCAAATTCTCCAAGCTTTGCGGAAACCTTGAGGCTTTCTGCAGCAAAAGCGTTCTTGCTTTTCCTGTCAACTGGATTTGAAAGCTCGACAAGCTTTGCTCCGGCCTGTTTGCAAACTTTTGCAATTCCAGCACTCTCCGCTGCTTTCAAAAAGTCTTTTTCCGCTGGAGAGTCTCCAATGAAGACTTTGGCTCCTGCTTTTTTGCACAGCATTGCCACTGCCTTGACTATTGCAGGATGTGTCGTGACTGCCTCTTCAGGCTTTTTTGCTGAAAGCAAGTTTGTTTTGAGCAATACTTTCTGGCCTTTTTTCACGAAGCTTTTGATGCCGCCAAGCTCTCCAACAGCCTTTTCCACTGCCTTTTGGACCTGCTTTTCAGAATATGAATTGCACTTTGCGATTGAAACTTTTGCCATCAATGATTACAATTTGGAAAGTGTTTAAAGCATTCTGGCTTTCAGTCTTTGAATGCGCTACGAGTTCTCTCCAGAGTGGACCTTGAGGGCGAAGGAAATTGCCAAATCCCTCAGAATGGACTACATTGACTTGGACAGGATTGCCTGCGTGAAAAGCCAAGGCTCGAAAAGCCGCAGGACCATTGCGCGCATTCACACCATTGGAAAGGTCATGCAGCTGGGAATGCAGCAAAAGCCATTCTACACCATTGAATTGATTACGGAGCAGTTCGACAGGCCAGTCCACACAATGGAGCTGAAGGAAAAGACTATAGTGCACGAGCTAATGCACATTCCTGAAGGCTTTAAGGGAGGCTTTCGCCAGCACAAGCCTTTTGTCACTCAAAAGAAGGTTGAAGAAATGTTCCGAGAACTGCAAGAAGCGCGAAAAATCCAATAAACAAAAACCAACTATACATAATGAATCTCCTCCAATTTCTTCCTTTTTAATGCATTTTCCCTAATTTTGTGCCCAAACTTTGAGCCTTTCAATAATGTCAGAAAGCTCTTCAGCCTTGTCAGTCAAGTGGTATTCTGTCTTGACTGGAGTGCCCAAAACAAGGCTCTTGTTCAAAAGCCCGGCTTTCTCAAGCTCCTTGAGCCTTATTGAGAGAATGCGCGGGTTTGCGTGCGGAACATCGTGAAGCAGCTGGTTAAAGCGCCTTTTTCCCCTGTTTTGCAAAAAACAATTCAAAATTGACAAATTGTGCTTTTTTGCAACTGTTTCCAGTGCTTTTTCCAAAGGTTCTGTTTTTTCTGCGGTTTTAATCATCGAAATCACTTTTAGACTATACTTTCTATACCTAGTAAGGTTTTTAAAGTTAATCATTTAATTAAAGTTACAACCTAAAGTCTTGTGAAGTGAAATTATGGATTGGATAGAATACGTGAGCAGCCATTCAGGCAGTCCGTTCTCGCCTAAAATGCGCCATCACAACATGAAGGACTTCTCTCCTGAAGCATTCTTCATTGGCGCAAGGAGCGCTGCGAGAAAGACCCAAAGCACCTTAATGGACTGGATCAGGGAAACAGAGAAGCAGATTTCGCTCAACGAGAGCATGAGGCTTCGCAAAATCAACGAGCTTTTGGTCACTGCAAAGCGCTGAAAGCCCCAAAATTTGCGTTGTGCCTCTTTTTTTTCAGAGTTCCTTCAATTCCCTTAATGCGCTGCTGATATTGGATTTTGCGCTTCTTGAAAGCTTTAGCGAGGCAATCTCCAAAAGCACTGCCTCGAGCTCTCTCTTCTCTATTTCAAGCTGGTTTTTCAGCAAAACAAAATTGTAATACCTTCTTTCAAAGGCCGGCTTCTTGTCAGGGGCTTCCTTTTCCGCAACTGCAATAGCCAAGTCATGGATTTTTTCAAGCGCCTTTTCCTTCCTTCTCTTCCTGCTCTGCATTTTCCTGTTGAGCCTTTCGCCAAGCGCTTCTATCTTTTTTTCGAGCTTTTTCCTCACAAGCTCGTCAATCTTTCCTGAAGAGAGCGGAATCTGCCTTTCAGAATTCAGTTCGACAAGAAGCCTTGCCTCTGCCTCTGAAAGCCCGAGCTCTTTGAGAGTGATTATTATTTCCTGGAAGCCATAGCCTGCGGCAAGCATTTCCTTGAGAATGTCCACAAAGGACGTAAAGGCGTCATTCTCGCCGCTTTCCTGCTTTTTTCCAGCCATTAGCTGAATAGGCTGAACGCGTATTTTAATTTTGCTTTTTTCGCCCCTTCTTTCCCGAAAACGACCCAACTCTGTTATTATTTAATAATTTCTTGAATGAATTCAGTCCTTCATGAAAACCGCCACCAGCATCATTGAGATAGAGGAATTCACGCTTTCCAGCGGGAAAAGGCTTGAGAAAATCTCAGTCGCTTTCGAGACTTTGGGAAAGCTCTCTGAGGCAGGGGACAATGCAATATTGGTTTTCCATGCGCTTTCAGGCAGCGCGCACATTGCCGGCGAGAACACTGAATTTGCAAAAGACTGCGCTTTCTGGACTGAAGAGAATTTCACTGGCTGGTGGGACGGATTTGTGGGCAATGGAAAGCTCATTGATTCTGGAAAGAACTTCATAGTCTGCATGAACATTCTCGGAGGCTGCTATGGCACCACAGGCCCTTCTTCCCCCAATCCGAAGACCGGAGTTCCTTACGGCTCCTTATTTCCTGAAATCAGCATTGAAGACATGGCAAGATTGCAGGAGAGAGTGCTCAAAAGGCTTGGCGTGGAAAAGCTCAAGGCAGTGATTGGAAGCTCGATGGGAGGCTACATTGCATTGGAATTCTGCATGCTTTTCGGCGAGAGAGTGGAAAAGGCAGTCATTATTGGAAGCGCTGCAAGCACTTCCTCATTGAACAAGCTCCACAATCTCGAGCAGATTATTGCAATAGAGAACGACCCTGACTTTGGCAATGGCGACTATTATGGAAGGCAAAGGCCTGACAAGGGACTGATGCTTGCGAGAATGATTGGGGGAAAGAGATACGTTGACATTGACACGATTAACGAGCGCGCAAAGAAGGAAGTGATTCTTCCAGGCGACTACATTTACGGCTACAAGCTCCAGCATCATGTGGAGTCCTATATTTTCCATCAGGGAAAGAACTTTGTCAAAAGGTTTGACGCAAACTCCTATCTCCTCATTGTGAAGGCAATGCAGTCTTTTGACCTTGCAGGAAAGTACGGCAGCGGAAGCCTTGAGAATGCCTTTTCCAGAATGCCGAAGGGAATAGAGTTCCTGATTGTTTCAATAGACTCTGATGTCTGCTATTTCACTGAAGAGCAGGATGCATTGGTGAATGCATTTCAGGCGAATGGAATAAAATGCGCTTTCGAGCTTGTTCATTCAGTCAAGGGCCATGATTCCTTCCTTTTGGAGCCTGAGAGATACTATTTTTTGGGAAATTTCATTGATTCTGGAAAAGGCGGGAAAGCCGTTATTTTGCAGCTGCAGAAGGAAAAGCCTTCAGAAAAGTGAAGCTCATTCCATTTCCCTGTCCTCGCGCCTGATTGCCTGCTCTATTGCATTGGCAAGCATTTCCCTCGCGCTTTCCTCGTGCGCCTGATAGAATGAAAGCATGTCCTTTCCTTTTGCCACAATCCCAAAGTCCATGCTGTGCCTTTCAACCAGGTCATTTTCGTCAAGCCTGAAATCAACCCAGACAAGCCCGAATCTTTTGGTCATTACTCTGGTGTAGTTCTTTCCGTCATTCTTGACGCGAATCCTTTCAACAATCGCCTCTTCCTGAACTGCCGGTTTTGCCTTTCCCTGCTTTTTAATCCTCTCGAAGTCCTTGAGCCTTATCCTTTCTCCGTTCTTTCCTTTCCTGAATCCTTCGCAGAACTCGCCTGCCGCAATCATGTCCTGGCTTGTTATTTTTTGACCTTTCCTTCTTCGCCTCAGGATGTCTGCAATCAGCACTTGCTGCTGGACATTCGGGTTGAATGCATTCCATTTTGCTATCTTGCTCGAAAACAGGGTCTGGCGCACTTTTTCGCTGAATATTCCCTTTTCCAGTATGAGCTTCTGGAATCTGCCAAAAACCTTGTCCCTGCTCCTCAATCCCTGCTTTTTCCAGAAATTTGGCTTCAATGGCTCTCTTTTGAAAGAAGGCATTTTTCAAAAACCTGAATTGATTACGCCTTCAGTGTTTTAAAAACAGTGCCCTGCAGGCGTGTTTTGCATTTCGCCTGCAGAACTTGAGAAATTCACTCAACCATCATTGGATAGTTGTTGTACTGCGTGCCTTCAGGAAGCTCTGCGCTTGAAAGCTCTGGAAGGCCTGCCTTTGACCAGTCGTTTGCCTTGAGGTATTTTGTGGAGATTGTGAAAAGCCTGTCGTCAAGGTAGAGGCTTCTTTTAACGACTGCCTGATCCCACCAGTCGTAATAGTCCTGCGTCTTTGAGGAATGCTCTATTCTTCCAATTTCTTCAAAGCCTTCAGCGCTCACTTTGTAAACTATTGCGCCATACCATACCTTGCTCCTGTAGCTGTACTCGCTTGTCTTTTCAAGCTGCGAGACTTCCATCACTGGCAAGACCATGATTTCCTTTGTCTTTGAGAGCAAGAATGCTTTTGCGTCCCTCAACACTTCAGAGTCAGAGCCTTGGTCGCCAATTGTCTTTTCGCTAACAACTTTAGGGTCTGCCGGATTGCTTACATCGAACAGCGCAATCTTCAATCCTTGCGCCCTTCCAGTCTCTGTGTCTGCATCTTTCCCTATTCCAATGATGTGCGTTGCATCAAGCGGGTGCAGGTATTGCGAGAATCCAGGAAGCTTGAGCTTTCCCGCAATTGCAGGATTGCTTGGATTGCTCAAGTCTATGACAAAGAAAGGGTCTGTCTGTTTGAAAGTGACAAGATAGAGCCTGTCCTGCATGAATCTTGCGGAGTAAATCCTCTCGTCCGGCGAAATTCCCTCAAGCTTTCCCGCAACTCCCATTCCAGAGTCAAACACTGTCACAAGGCTGTTCTGTATGCGCTTGCTTGCCCAAGTGTCTATTGTGGAAGCGACTCTCAAGTATCCGTTGTATTCGTCAAGCGAATACTGGCTGAGCAAGTCTCCCAATGCCTCGCCTTTTCCTGCATATTCTATGACTCCGTCCTTGAGCGAGAGCTTGTGTATTACAGTCTGGCTTTTCTCAAGCGCCTTTTTGACGTCATACTCTTCCAATGCTGATGCAATGCTGTCAAGGTTTTTCCTTTCGTCAGAAGAGCTTGAAGCCTTTGCGGCATCATAATATTTTTCAATCTCTGCTGAAATGCCGGCCCATTTTTCGCTGTCATTCTTGGAGCCGTCAGCATTGATTTGGCTGATTTTGTCCTTCACTTCTGAAGGGAGCATTGGGACAACGACTTCGAAAAACCTTGCCTTCATTTCTGCCTCGCTGTCACTTGAGTTCCAGCAGCCTCTCCAGAATCCCCAGCATCTCCAGTCGTTCTTCTTGTATGCAATGTAAAGATTGTCCTGCGAGACATAGACTGTGTTGCTCCATCCCAATAGGAGGGTTTTTGCGTCCTTCACGCTTTCTGAAGCAAGGTCTATTGATGTTATGGTGGTGAATACATGCTCGTCCTCCGGATTGTCAAAATAGTATATTGGAGGCGCAATCTTTCCGCCTGCCTGCGAGATTACAAAAGGCTCTGGAACAGGCCTGCCGTAATAGTTCGTGCCTTCCTGCGTGATGAAGTAAATGCTGTTTCCAATCATCCTTGACTCTGAATAGCTTCCAGTCGCTGAAAACTTTGCGCTCACTTTAGGGCTTGCCCTGTCTGAAACATTGAGCACCAATGCAGAAGTCTCTGGCCTCGAGCTTTCAACTGGCTTTATGTCAAATGGCGGAAAATAAGTGTCGGGCTTTTGCTCTTCCGCAAAAACCACAAGCTTTTCCCCGTTCAAGAGCAGCTCCTTGAACTGCGGATAGCTGTTTTCTGAAGTTGAGCCCAAAAGCTCCTTGAGCGATGTCTTTGAAAGCTGCTTTGCGCCAGCGCTGTCCAATGCGTCAAAAATCAGCAAATATTCTCCTGAAATCATGTAAATGTAATGGCTGTCGTTCTTGACAAAGTCTGCCTCGTCAACTCCTTCAACCTGGTTGTTTGTCTGCGAATAGTCTGCAGCCCCTGATGAAGAGTCAGCCATTGGAGCTGCTGAAGGCGAGCCTTCAGCCATTGTCTTGGAAATTCCCAAACTCAGGTCTTGCCTTGAAGAATTTCCTGCAAGCGCAGAATTTGCCTTTTCCTGCTCGAGGAAAGCGCGCACTTGCTCTATGCTTCCGAACTTTATGATATTTTGGCTTCCGCTGTAAGGGCTTTGAATGTTCTGGTCTGTTCCAAATGCCGCATTGTTGTCCGGAAAATTCCCCTGATTTTGCGGCTGCGTGCAGCCTGCAAGCACAAGCACTCCGATTATTACCGCAATTACTGAAACTCCAGTGATTATTTTTCCCGAAAGCATTCAAGCACCTCTTCTAGGACAATTCAGTCTGGGGGGGTTTTTAAGGCTTTTCAAAAGCAAAGCAAACAGCCTTTCATGAAATTAGCTGCTGCATGGGCTGCATGGAAAAAGCCTTAATAATATGAAAGCGCCTGCTTTTTCCAATGCCTTCAAGAAAGCCTGCTGGAAAGAGCGCTCCTGCAAAAGCAATCCAATGGCCAAAGCTTTTTGCAAGCTTCATTGCATGCTTTGCCGCAGCAGGATTCGGCTCTTTCTTCACTGCTTCCGCAATTCCAACTTGGTACGCTGCCTTGAGCAAGCCTTTCTTTGCTCCCCCAAACTGGCTTTTCGGTCCAGCATGGACTTTGCTTTACATTCTAATGGCGGTTTCTCTCTATCTTGTGTGGTCAAAGGGCTTTTCAAAAAACAGGAAGCCGATTTTCCTTTTTGCAATCCAACTTTTCCTTAATGCATTGTGGAGCCTTGCGTTCTTTGGCTTGAGGAATCCTGCAGCGGGCTTTGCAGTAATTGTCCTGCTTTGGATTTCAATAGTTGCCACAATGCTTGCCTTCAAAAAGGCTGACAAGAAAGCAGCATGGCTTTTGGTTCCTTACATTTTATGGGTAAGCTTCGCAAGCGTGCTCAATTTTGCAGTAATGCTTTTGAATCCTTGAGTGTCTGAAATGCCAAAGCCCTTTTTTGTTAAAATGCCCGCAACGAAAAAGCCTTTCCATGAAGGGCTTAAGCTGCCTGCAAGATTCAAGGCAGAAGAGCATTCTGCAAGGAAAGACTATCATCCTGACAGGATTGCATTGGTTCAGGCAGGAGAGAGGAGAGTTGTTGTCAGAAAGAATCCGCTGGACGTGAAGGAAATTCGCAAGCTAGTTGCCTTTGACTCTGGAGGCTGCACTTACCACAAAATCTGGTTCAAGGACAGCAAAGGCCAGCCTTTTGAAAGAAGCTGCGTTTTGAACATTGAAGGGAAATGGCATTACGTTGACTACAAGTACTTGCGCGTGGCCGGAATTGAAAAAGAGGCGGAAAACAGGAGAGTCTTGATAGACAATTTTCCAAAGCGCAGGCATTAATCAGGGCCATTGCGCAATCCTTAAATTTCACTGTTCAATTGATTAATCATGCTTCGCGCGAGAAAAAATGCAAGTTCCAGAAATTCCTTTTCAGGCAGGAAGCCATTGAGGAAAGCAGCCTCTGCGCTTGAAACATCGCGCAGGCTGAAAAAAGCGTCTGCCGGAATAGTCTACACTGGAACTGCAGCAGGCTTTTTAGCTGGGGCAAGTAAGCACAATCTGGCAGGCCCGATGATGGGCATGGCCTTGGCGAACATTGCAGCGCTTCCATTCAGCGTCTTTGGGGAAGCGATTGAATCCAGAATCCTTTCAAAATGCGTCGGAAAGCCGAGGCTTTCAAGAAAGCTTGCTTCAGGCGTGAAAAGCCCGCGCGTGAAAATACTGCTCAATGCGCTTGGAAGGCTTGATAAAGTCTCGCCAACGCAAAAGCAGGCCTTGAGGGCATTCCTTGCAGGCTCCAAAGATGTTCTTCAAACCAACATTGCCAAAAGGCTATTGTACAGGGCAGTCACTGAAACAGGCAATGATGCCGCAGCTGTCAGGATGTGGCTTCACTGACTTTTATGCGCTGGATTTTCACTGCTATTTTGCCTTGAGCTCGAACCATTCCACTTTGCGCTCTTTTACAAGCTCTTTGATTTTCTTCTGCCTTTCTGAAAGGCCTGCCTTGTTTGCCTTGAATTCGCAGAACACTATTTTGTCATCCTCAAAAGCCACTCCGTCAATTGGAGAGCCAAGAAAGCGAAAGCTTTCAGCATTGTATGGAAAGCTCTCGCTTAGAGGAATCCACTGCTCTGAAAGCTTGCCGTACTTCACGCTCTGCGAGCTTTTCGCGAACTGCAATTCAGAAAGCTCCTGCCTGAGCTCTGAAGACTGCCTCCAGAAAAGCCATGCGGCAATTCCCAATGCGATTGCAATTATTGCAAGGAATATTTCAAGCATTAGTGGATGACGCAGGCAAAGAATAAAAAGTCAGCTTTGTCAGCGAAGCCTGTTTTCAGGATTTTTTGCAATCTGCCCAAGCAAGACCCATGCCGCATGCTCGCTTCTTTTCGCGCGCATTGCCTGAACTGCCCTTAAAGCATCCTGATATCCTTGCTTTCTTCCCTGGACTTTTTCATTGTCTTTCTCGATTGCCTGCCCGAGCCTTTCAATGCCCCAGCCTCCCTTGCTGACCCTGTAAAACCCCTCCAAGGCATAGCATGCCCTTTCATTCAAACCGTACAAGTCATGCCCAAGCTCGTGGATTGCTGTTGAAATGTAATCATGAATGTTGCCATTAATGCCCTGCAGCCTAATGCCTTCATTTGTCCTTAATGCGGCAATTTCCCTTCCAGTGTTTTTTCCCATTCTCCTGCTGTTTGAAGGATGCGTAAAATTCAGGTAAAGGCTTGCTGTCTTGTAAAGCAAAGTTGCCTTTGCCTCATTCCAGCCCTTGCTTTCAAGCAATGCGTCAATTTCCCGCCTTGAAGGCTTTTTGCAGCGCTTGAAAAAAGCGTTGACTGTGGCGTCAATGCTTGCCTGCCTTCCGTCCTTTGCCTTTGCGGGAATTCCATTCAGCAGCCATTTGAAGCCTCTTCTTATTGCCTCCTCTTCCTCGCGAGAGAACGAAGCGCTTGGCGCAATCCCCTTTCTTGCAAGCTCAGCGTCCTTCAAGTCAAGCAATGCCTTCAAAAATTCCTCGCGCGCACATCAACCAAACCGCTGCCATTCTGTCCTTTTCTCAGGAATTCCTTTATTGCAGGCAGCGCATTAGCATTTTTAGCCTTTTTTAGTTCTTGCTTTAGTGTTGAAATTGGAAGAGGCCTTCGCGCAGCCATTGTTTGAGGCATTAGAGAATCATGCAAAACCAATAAATAAAGCAAGCGCTTCAATATGGGAATGAACTGCGTGAATTGCGGAAAGACCGCGACAAAGCTCAATGCGGAAGGCCTTCCAGCCTGCTCGCAGCATTCCCGCGCCAAAGTCTCTGCTCCCTCCTGCCCTAACTGCGGGATTGAAATGCAATTGAGGAAGGGAAAGTTCGGAAGCTTTTGGGGCTGCAAGGCATATCCAATGTGCGATGGAATAAAAAAGATTTGAGGCAGCTATGAGGCAAGAGCACGCAAAAATTAGTCCTTGAAAGTCCAGACAATGAACCCGTCCCTGTCAGGTTTTATCTTCTTGGAGTTCTGCAGGTAGTCGAATACTACGCAGTAAGTCTGGTACATCATCTGCTTGGGGAGGGATTCCCACAAGGCGCGTTTCTTGAACTTTCCGCTGTTCATCCACACGAAGTTCTCAACCATCATTATGGTGTCAAGCCGGGGATAATGCAGTATTCCAGGGCCTCTAGACTTTGCCATTTCATTCACCAGAATAACGTTGTATAATTGAATACAACCTTTTATTTAAGCGTTCCTGAAAAGTCAAGCTGGTGCTTTGGAATTCCCAAGGACAGGCCGTAATCCACTGCCTGCCCGTAGCCTGATGGGTTTTTCCTGTTGACTGCAAAGGCCTTTCCCCTGAAGACAATGAAGTGCAGCTCGGAGTTCTTGAAGTCGGCATACCACGCGTGCTGCGCTTCCAAGGCATTGCCCAATTTTTTTGCAACAGACTCTGCAAAGCATTCCGGAACCTCGAAAGAGTGCAGAGTCCACTGCTTGAGCCAGGGAGTCTTGTGGCTTTCAGTCACGCGCTCCACTTTGGTTGCCGTGATTTTCAGGCCGTCAAGCACTGACTTGTCAGCCAATGACTCCTCGATTATTGTTCCGGAAAGCATGCATTTTAGTGAATTCAGAACTGGATAAAAAGCCTTTTCGGGCTTAAAACCGGCTTATTTTCCAATACTTTTGCTTTAAAGCAGCCGAAAAGCATTTATAAAGAAAAAGTGTCTATTTAATGAATAAAAAATTGCCCGTTTCATTAAAAAACAGGTTCTGGCTCTTAATTTAGTTGATTTTGGCAGAAGGTTTTGGTAAAATGGCTTACTTTAGGGAATTTGCGCTTTTGGCCTTCCTGGAACCCAAAACCCATACTATAAGCTAGGTCCCTTGTGGCTTGCCCTGAGCTTTTACTTCAGGAACTTTCGCGTAGTTGAAAAAGACAAGCTCTGGCAAGTAATCAAGAAAGGATTTTTCAACAACATCATAATCTTGGAGGCTGCAAAGGCCCCAAATACTGCAATGCTTCCAGACAGGCGCAGGATTTTGCTCGAATCATTAAACTCCGGCTGGAGAGGGAACAGGTTGATTTAAATGAAATCTCGTGAGGAAATCAAAGAGTTTTTACAAAAAGAATATCCTTATTGGATTAATTCCCCCAATGAGAAATATTTAATTGCTTTTGAGAAAGTTTTGGTAGAGCAGGAGAAAAGACTGCTGGAAAAGTATGAACCAGCTTTTAAGTTTGCCGCAATTCATGGGTGGAAGTTTGAAGAAACAAAATCAAAGCCTGTTTTTGAGCGCGTGCCAGACAGCATAAAAATAATTCAAAGTAACAATTATTTGTACTTGCAGATTTCAGAAAACGGAAAGACCTTTTTGGAATTAAGGCGAAGAATTATTTGGAGTTGAAGTGAATGAAGAACATGAGAGAATCTTTGAAGAAAGGAATTCTAATGATTATTGAAAAGCAAGTTCCTTCAGACAGAATTACTGAAGCAATTCTTAGTAGAATAGAAAAGTATCAGCACGAATGTATGCTGAAAGGAAAGCCAGAACCTAATAAAATAATAGTTCCATTCTTGTTTGAATTTGACAAAACGAAAGAAGGAATTACTTTGACTTGCGACATGGCAATGGATTCTGGAGAGAAAGGAAGCGAATACATTAGGAAAGTAATGATGCGAGCACTTTATGGTATTGAACCACATCGTGGTGGAATATAAGGAGTTGAAATAATGAGTAAATTCAGGACAAAGGTGTGGAAGCAAGGAAATAGTTTTCTGATGACTATCCCTAAAAACTATGCTACTGATTTCCATGTTGGGGAAAGCATAATGGTTGAAGCTCACCCTGATAAGATAGTTGTTTGGGCTTGCGGTTATCAATGCCCTGAATGTGAGGAAGACTTGTTTTCAGGCGAGGAAAAAGCCAAAGACTTTTTGGCAGGAAAGGAAGTGAAAGCATGAAATTAGATAAACCATTCAAAATAACCACTGTGTGTAAAAATGACTTGATTCAAGTAATTGAACAGCAAGTTGAAGAGAATAAGCAGGCTGAACTGATTGCTGAAGTTAAAAAGCTTTCAGACAGGCAAATGAGGACTATAGGTGCAAAAATGGCTGGTGCTTATTGCGATTGCTGTTTTTGGCAGTCTGCTTTTGAGGCTTTTCTTGCAGTAAAACAAAAAATAGACGATAGGACAGAGTATGAAATAAATATGTCTACAATTCCACCATTTTATAAAAAAGGGGGTGAAAATCATGGGAAATGAATTCGTGAAAAACAGGAAGGAAAGCAGGCCTTTTGACGGCGAGAAGGCAATCAAGCTGGCCGTTCTGTTGGTTGGGTTGTTTTTTCTCTTTTGCCTGATGGCTTGGGGAATAATGAACTTGCCGCCAGTATTGACTGGTTTTGCAATGGTTTTAGTAATGCTTTACATTACTGGAAAGGTCGGTATTTGGGTTTGGCATGAGTGGGCTTGACCAGCCCCTTTCTTTTTCTTTTTTAGCCTAATTCAATAGGCTTATTTGATGCGTTTAGGCATATTTTATTTGAAGTAAAGCATTCGCCTATTGTCTCGGCTGCTTGCTTCAAAGATTATTTCAAAGCCTGCATTGTAGGCAAACTGGCAGACTGCGTAACGCTGTTCTTGCTTGACTTCAAAGAAAACCTTGTGAGTGTTTGAAAACAAGGTTTTAAGGGCTTTTTGCAAGTCTTCAGGCTTGACATAATGGAGCATATTGCAGCAGATTGTGATGTCTCTTTTTTCTTCAAAGTCGTCAATCCCAAGATTGAATGTTTTAAAGCGCGCGTCAAGCTGTTTCAGGAAGCGCAGGCGCTTGCAGACTTCCACTGTTTCTGCATTGGCTTCAAGGCCTAAAGCGCTTCTTGAGCCAATCTCCAAAGCCTTGAACAAATAGTGTCCATAATGGCAGCCGAACTCAACCACTTTTCTGTGCCTGAAGTCAATCAAATTTGACATTGCATTCCAGGTTTCCATCCAAGGGCTTGCTCCTGGAAGCCACACGTTCGGCAATTCAATTCTTGCATAATCTTGATAGCATAAGTCCCCGCTTTGAAGGCTTTTTGCCCAATACTGCTGGCAGAATTCAATTTCTTCCCAATCGTAGGGCTTTCGGCTTTCTTGATTGTAGAATTCCCAGAATGCTTCTGGGCTTTCAAATTCTTTTTTTTCAAAATCGTCAAGGTTGTAATAGAATTCCAAGTCCTTGAAGTTTGCGAATTCGAGGATTTTTTCGTAAATTTCGCGTGTTTTTGCGCTTTCTTGGAAGGTTTGCTTTCTTTTCTGCCTGTTGTGGATAAAGTACTCTGGGGAAAACACGACAATGTGTTTTAAGGGCCCTTCCAGTTCTTGAAAGCCATTAATCCAGAAAGGATAACCGTCAATCAAGGCGTTTTGGCTTGAGTTTATTCTCTCGTGCAGTTCTTTCAAGTTTGGTTCTTTGTCCAATGGATTGAAGAATGCCTCGCTGGTGATGAATTCTGCTCCGGGGTTTGCTGCTTTGAGTTTATTGAATAAAGAGGTTTTGCCGCTGCAGCTCGCCCCGTGCAGGATTGTTTTCATGCCTTTATTTGGGTTTTTCTTTCTTTTTAAGGCTTTTGTCCTGACAGTTTCTTTTTAAACGCTGGAAGCGCATTTGTTTCATGGAGTCGCCTTTGATTGAAATAGTTGACGAGTCCGGGAAGGTTCTGGAGGTCATTGACCATCGAGAGTGCTTTGAGCGCCGGCTGCTGCGCCGCGCTGTCCATGTGCTTGTTTTTAACTTAAAGGGCGAGGTTTTGCTTGAATTGAGGGCCTTGGACCGGAGGTTTTTTCCGGGTTTTTGGAATTGCTCTTCTTCCGGCTTTGTTGCAGTTGGGGAAGAGCCCTTAGCTGCTGCGCGACGTGAGACACTGGAAGAATTGGGTTTGGGGCTGGTTTTAAGGCCTGCTGGCACTTTCCGAGTGGATTCGGGCAACGATAATTCGCTAAATTACCTATTCTTTGGCTTTTTTGAGGGTTTGCCTTGCTGTTTTGAGGCTCGAAAGGTTGAGTGGTTTTCTTTGAAGAACTTGCCGGAACCGCTTACTCCCGCGCTGCAGGCTGCAATCAACAACACGCTTTCTTCAGCAGGAAGAACAGTGGCAAGGAACAGGTGATGTAAAATGGTAATCAATACTTGCAAAATAATAGACACGGGGAAAGAGCATTCTACAGATTCTGTAGCTACTTACACCCTAATCAACAGCGGCAGCGCCATGACCTTTCCTCTTGTTGACATTGAGTTCGCTGGAGACAAAACAACAAACAACCAGCAGGCAATCCAGAATTTCTATTCAGGGGATACAAACAACACCTACTATGCTTACACAAAGACTTCTGCAGTTTCACTTCCTATTGCAGCCTACAATGCAAAAATAGTCATTGACACTCTGAATGCGTCTTACACAAATCACGCAAAGCTCTTGCATCAAATGCTTTTGTCCAGGAGCCTCTTGAAACTCTACAACACCCCTTTGATAGACCAGGATTATTATGCCGGAACTGATTCTGACGGAAAATTCGTTTATGTTAGGCTCAAATCTTTAGGAATGAAAGCGGCTTCAGATTCCTTGAAACGCGATGGCAATGGAGACAAAGTCAGCGGTTATTTTATTGAAGCATCAGTCACTTTTGAAAGAGGGGAATGATGGGCAATGCCTTTGATTTCGCCATAAGGCTTGGGCAAATAGTAAGCACCAATCCAAGGACTGTTGTTTATTCAGTCTTGGACAATCCTTTCCAGTGCGACTTCAACAAAGTCATTGAAGTCAAGTCAGGCACAATTAATTTTAAGCTTTCTGCATTATGCACTTATGCAGCTGTTGCTGGAAGGCAGCACTTCAAGACTTATGATGAAATCAAGATTTACGCAAGTGCAACAGCCATGGATAAATCAGGAACTGGGGAAGGCCTGCTTGCTGCTGATTTGGTTTTCAATGGAATTATAGATTATGCTGAACTCTTGAGAAGTTCCGACAAGAAATACTGGGAGATTGAGGCAAGCGACAAGACTAAGGTGCTTTACAATTTCATTTGGAGCAGGACATACTCTGCAAGCGATGGATGGAAGATTTGGGATGAAGCCGACCCAGACAAGTCAATAATTAAGAACCTCATTGACAATGTGAACACAAACTATCAGCAGAATTTTACAACAAACAATGTGGCAAAAACAAAAAGCAATGGACAGCCTTTTGATGCAATAGACCTCACCGGACTGCAACAGCCTGTTGGAAAATGGCTTGAGACAATATCCGCAGACCTTTACACAAATGATGGAAATTATGTAATTTATGTTGACAATGATGATGACTTGCATTTCGAGAAAAAGTCCTCAACTCAAATTCTAGTGCTTGACGCAGATTCTCCAACAGTAGATTATTACCAGCTCAAGCTGTCTTATTCTATTCTTGATGCGGTCAATTATGTCATCTTTGATGCTGGAAAGGACAAGAACGGGGCATCAATCTACGGGTATGTGCTGGCAACAGAATCAGATGGGAACTTCAGGCCCAAATTTGTTTCAGACACTGACATTGCAAAAAGCATTCTTGTTTCAAATCCGAGTATTGACAATGCTGACTTGCGCACTCAGGCGCGTGCACAAGCCGCTGGAAAATGGCAGGCTTTCATAGGCGATTCGAACGGAATTTATGGACAAGGCAGAGTTCAATACAATCCTTTAGGATTGTGGGTTGACAGCGATGTCAACGGCTATTTGTACCCAGTATATGCAAGCGGCAGAATACAAAAAATGGAAAAGAACGACGTCAATGTTGTCTCATTTCCAGACACTAACCTTTGGGTCCGCGCGAACACAAACCTCTACAATTTCGTTTTCAACCCGACAAAGAATGTCTTTTACAGCAATGAGCGCCCGACATTCCTTTTCAAGGCGGTTGACAAGAATGGAATCTATATTCAGGCAGACGACAACAGGCTTTTTTCAAGCCAGTTTTACTTCACCACAATAAACGCCTTCAACGAATTCACTGCAACAGAGTCGGCCTATGCGCAATTCATGGACCCGAGGATATTAGGCTCGTACAATGCAATGCCTGTAACATCAAGGAACATTGCAACTACAGCAAACGCCTATACTTTTTCACCTCCAAATTACATGTACTTCATGAATGATGGAAATGACAATATTTTATTCTATACGACGGCAGGAACAGGCTTTTGCCAGACTAGAATGTATCCTCAGCAGCACCTTTACGGATGGCACTTGGGCACCCGCTTTTGCCTTTATGAAAATGTCGACCTTACTGAGCCGACAACGCTTGACCACACGCAAAACGGCGTCTTTTTGACAAGCACTAACTATAACCTTGTGACCCCGAAAGCATGGCATGACTTTCCCATAACAAAGACCTTTGGAACAGACAATTGGGCATGGCTTTCAGACCACAATTCAATGTACAATACAGTCCTCGGGTTTGCGACAAGGTTCGGAAAAGACCAGAATGAAAGCTGGACCAGCAACCTGGGGCAGGCAGTGGCCTTTTCAAACTATTCGGCAGCCGGCTCGTACATTTACGATTACGTCGATGCAACGCTTGATTTCAACAATCCTATTCCAAGCCAGCAGCAATGGCATGAATCCTATTTCCTTTTCAAGAACAAGGGCGACGGAACTGACGGGAACAGGCACTGGCAGTATGTTGAAAGCGACACAAACATGATAGCCAATCCAGTCCTGCTTTCAGTCTCTGAAAACCAGTCGGGCGCTTTCGTGATTGACTCAAACACTTACTCAAACAGGGTTGACTTCAACGCGACAGAGCCCGGAATAATGGACAGGAACAGCGAGCCTTTCTGGTTTGACTTTAACGCGACAGGCGCAATACAGCCTGACTGCTCTGACGTTTTAGTCACAGACACTTCAGATGTTCCAGTCGGCCTCTGGCAAGTTGACGCAAACTCCTGCGTTGCAGACAGCAATTACACATTGTTCGTGCAGGACAGCTTTTCCACGAGCCAGACAAAGAGCTACAGGCTTTACTACAATTCCACAGCGCATAATGTCCCGCAAGGATTCAGCGACCTCAATGTTTTTGTGGTTTCAGGAACATGCGCTGCAGGAACTGACACAATTGACGTGAACAGCCAGAACTGGTTCAGCTGGACAAGGCCTGGCCTTTTGACAAGCGAGACATTGAGGTTCAATTTTGACGTGAATGACTCTAACAACTGGTTCAATGGGACTGCAACGCATTACCAAATGCAGATTTGCTACCCGAACAGCCAGTCAGCAAACACTGGCGCTGGCAGCACTACATCAACCTGCGGCACTGTTGCCGCAACATTCACTTCAAGATGCTATCAGAGAAGCTTTGTCAACAACAAGATTTTTTCAAGGATTGACATGAACACTGCAAACCAGACTCTCACGCCGCATCAAGGCTCCACAATGACAAGAAAAATAATGACCCGCTGGTATTTTTTCAACAACAACGGGAGAGTAAGGGTAATGTCCAAGCTTGACATGCCATTGCCGGTTGTTACTACTGGAATAAGCCAGAATTTGCATCCTTTCTATTATTGGGGAACTTACGGGCTTGTCCCGCAGGGAACAGTAAATGACGACTGGTTCAACTGGAGCGGCAGGAAAGAGCTAATGGATGCCTACACTCCAGTCTCATATTCTGCAGACAAGACAAGCGCAATTTTGACGCCATCGCCATTGCCTCTCATGTTCAACATAGACTATAACGGCGAGCATTTCCTGAAAGACGCGAATGCATCATCGGCTTCAGGCAAGCCTGGAAAAGGATGCACTGTGCACAAGGTCAGGTCCTATCTTTCATGGAGGCCTTATGGCCCAACAATTGCAACAGATGCGACAAACAGCGCAGCGACCTATTATAACACTGACTTCATTTCCTGCGATTCTGACTTGAACACTGTAATACCTCCTGTTGGAAATGACGGCTATGTGAATGCCTTCCCGAAAGAATCAATTTACGGCAGCTCTTACAACAAGTTCATAGACCCAAATCTTACCGCCAAGTTTTACCTCAAGCCAAACCTTTACATTCCAGACAACAGGGAAAACCACTGGCTTCCGCCAGGAACTTGGTCAACAACAAATGTTACATTCAACATGTATAATTTGGCGACCGCAAAGCTAAGCTCCTACATCCTTGACGTTTGCCCGAGCGAAGACTACAATTACATTGGATTTTCAGACTTCTTGCAAGACATTGACAACTTGACTGCAAATGACTCAACGCACCTTGTGACAAGCAACAGGACTGCAATACCTTGCGCCACTTCCATGATGCGCTTCAGCACTTCAACAGGCTCTTACGGGCTTTTCATGATTTTCCAGAGAGACCTGAATGTAATAGTTGCGGAAATCACAAGGCCTGACGTTGACACTCCGTACAATCTCTACAATTCTTCAGGGGACTTGGACATCAACGGGACATTGGATTACACAGTGGCACAGAAGACCTTATTCTATATGGGAAAATGGTTTTTCACCTCAAGCCCGGACCCTTGGGTGATAAGCGCATATTCAACCACAGGCGCCGAACAGTTGAGCGGCGCAACAAGGTATGCATGGGCTCCGAGCTTTTTGTTCAACAAGAAAGCATACGACGAGAGCGCGTTTTGGAACAAGGCCGACTACAATATGATTTATTTGCAGTCGCCCTGCAATTTGAACGGTTATGGCACTGCCGCAGACTTTGACATGGGCCCTGGATGGGCAACTGGAAACTGGGTGATTTGCCCGGGAACAGCCGCAAACATTGAAAAATACTCTTCATTCAGGCCGACGCGCATGTCAATATATCCTGCAACAACAACAGCCATTGTCACTGACAACCTGTTAGTTATTGGAAGGCCGAACAAGACCACTCTCCAGACTGACTTGGGGGTAAACGCAGGCTATAACGCATACCATAATTCGCTTTGGGACTACAAGCATTACAGCGATTATTCGCAAATAATAGACAGCTTCAGCGAATTGAATGAAGGCACAAAGCACAGCAACAAGCAGGCGTGGCATTGCGACCTGTCAAGCGCAGAGAGCAAGCTTTTCTGCTTTGTGCCCGCAACAACCACGACATTGATTTATTCGCCTACTCCGGGCACGCTATACAACGCGTGGGCATACTACCAGTCAGACAGGGAAATGGGCTATATAAGGGACTATTATTGGAACAAGTGGCTTGACACAGGCGCTTTCAATCCAGTCACTGATTTTATCACTGAAAGAGTGATTTATCCAATGCTTTCAGAAAGCGAAGTAACTTTTGACACTCTTTACACAAGCAATGATGTTTCAGACTACAATTTGTTCAGGACAATTGTCCCGAAAATGTACGAGGCAAGCTACCAGTCCCAATTCATGCTCAAGGACTGGAAAAACACTGTTTTCATGCTGCTCTCAAATGATTCAAGGGCATTCCAGCGTGATGACAATTTCACGATTTTAGGGGTTCCAGTGAAAAACAAGGCGCTCATTCCGCAAGGCGAAAACATTGCATTAAGCGTCTTCAAGGCAGGCTCTGGAACAGCAATTTCATCAATGTCAGCCACAATTGACGAGAACAGCCAGTTCTCATCGTCATACTCGATTCCAAGCGACCTCAATGCCGGAGTGTATTACATAAAGGCAGACTACAATGGCGGCGAAATAACTGGAACAGTCTCATTCCAGATTTACACTCTTTCAATAGCGCTTACGACAGACAAGTCAAGCTTCCAGCCAGGCGAGACAGTCAATTTTACAGCAGTGCTGACAGACACCACCACTGAAGAGCTGATCAATGACGCGACAGCGCAGATTTCAATCACTTCCCCAAGCGGGGTTGCTTTGGAAAGCGGCTACATGGCATTCCAGAGCGCAGGCACTTACACTTATAATTATGCGCTTGACAGCAGCGCGCCGCTTGGCGCCTATTCAGTGGTAATTGATGCCGCAAGGTCCAATGCAAACGGCAAGACAACAAAGCAGCTGACAGTGGCAATTCCTGACGTGAACAATGTAACCCAGACTGTCACGACAACTGTCACGACCTATCTTTCAGGAGGCAGCAGCGGCGCAGGCGGCGGAGGCGGAAGCTCTTTCCAAAGCAAGACTCTCTTCAGCAGCAGGCAGGAAATAGTCGAGCTGATGCATGGAAAGAGCACGAGCTTTGAAATAAAAATAACAAATCCGCTGCAGGACGCGAACATAACAGACCTCAATTTCAAGATAACTGGCGCGCTTGCAAAATACGTCAAAGTAGTTCCAGACCATCTTGCAAGGCTTGACTCCAATGAGTCCGCAACCCTCAAGATAATGATTACTTCCGCATCCTACTTTTCAGTGGGCGTGCAGGAGCTCAAGCTCATAACCTACGGAAACGCCGTTGAAAAGGCAGGCACAAACAAGTTCAATGAGGAAATAGACATTTCCCTCGAAATCCACGACTTTTCAAGGCAGGATGCGGAAAAAAGGCTTGCGAGCGCAAAGACAGTCCTTGAAAAAATCAGGGCCGTTGGAATCTACATGGGGACAATGGATATGATGTATGACGATGCCGAATCGCTCATTGGGCAAAGGAAGTACGAGCAGGCCATTGAAATTTCTGATTCAATACTGAACTTTGAACAGCAGCTCCGCGACGCAAACAGCAGCATTGCCGCGCTTGACAAAAAAATGCAGGAAGCGAACAGCAGGGGAATTGACACATTTGAGACAAAAAAGCTGCTGAATCTTGCGACTCTTGCAATGCAAAGGGCAGAGTTCAGCAACGCAAGCCAGATAATGAAGGAGGCTGAATTGACATTTGCGCTGGAAACAAAGGGCGAAGTCAACGCGTTTGTGGTCCTTGCCCAAAACCCTGTCCCGACAGCGGCTGGAATTGTCGTGCTGGTAATTCTTGCAATTATTGCATGGTTTGCAAACAGGTACATATGGCTGAGCCGCAAGATAAAGAAGCTGAAGGCTGAAGAGTCAATACTGCTGTTCATGATAAAGGACGAGCAGAAGAAATGCTTTATTGACGCAAAATCCAGCCTCAACCAGTACTTCGAGGCAAACGAGCAGCATGAGAGGCGCCTTTCTGAAGTGATAACAGAGCTGACAAAGTATGAGAACAAGCTCAGGGGGCTTTTCTCATTCCTCAACCCAAAAAAGAGCATACTGGTTGAGAAAAAAATGCTCCTTGAGGCAGTGAAGAACCTGCAGACGCTTTACTTTGAAAAGAAGGAAATAGACGCGAGGACCTTTGACGTGAAGCAGAAAGTGCTGCTTGAAAGCCTTGCGGACATTGAAAAGCAGCTTGGCGAAAGGGAGCTTGCAAATGCCAGAAAATCCAAGTGAGCATGCAGGCAAAAAAGTGATAAGGATGGAAAAAACAGCAAAATTAATTTCAGGGCTGGCGCTTGCGCTCATGCTGCTGAATTTCCTTGCGGCAGTCCATGCTGCCGGCGATTCAAACAGCATTGACTCCAACTCTGTTTTCGTGCTTTCATCGGCCGGAAAGCAGGCCGAAAAAAAGCTGCAGGAGCTTGACCAGGACATCCAGAAAATGGAATTCCTAAAAATCAACACGCAAAGAGTCAATGACCTTTACCTGGTTGCAAGAGAGTATTTCAACGTGCAGGTGGACGCTGAGAAAAGCAATGCTTCGCCAGACTATTCCGTGGCATTGGGCAAGGTAAATGATGCAAAAAAAATAGTCAACATGGCGTTCCAGACAAAGAACGAGCTGGTCCTGCTTGACGAGTCAATAAAGGAGGCAGCGGCAAAGAAAACAGACCTGAATGCAGTGAATTCTGTAGTCAGGCAGGCCAAGGCAGAGTTCAAGAATGAAAGATTCGAGCTTTCCATGCAGTACATTTCAGAAGCGCACAATATGCTGCTTGAGCAGGATTCGCTGCAGGCAAGAAGCGCCGCCTTTTACAACATGACCCAAAAGACAATAGGAGGCTTCCTTGAGGCCAATTGGCAGGTCATTTCAGGCGCGGCATTGGCTCTTCTGATAGGCTTCCTGCTTTTGCGGAAAAAAATCCACAAGTTCCAGCTTTCACGCCAGCTTGAAGCCAGCAAAAAAGAGGCCAATGCCATTGAGGAGCTGATGAAGCAAACGCAGCGGCAGTATTTTGAGGGCTCTGAAATGTCAGAGGCAATGTACAATGTAAGGACTGAACTTTTCACCACAAAATTCCGCGATGCAAGCAGGAAAATAGCAATATTAAGGGAAGAAATCGCGATAATGGACGTCGCGAAAGGAATAAATACAAAGAAACCCAAGTGATAGTGTATGATGAAAGCCGCAAAAATCGCAGAGGGAAATTTCCTCAGGACAGGCGTCGAAGGCCTTGACGCGCTTTTCACTCTAGGCATTCCCAAAGGCGCTGCAGTAATAATCGAAGGCGGCCCCGGATGCGGGAAGACAATGCTCTCGCTTGAAATGGCGTACAATTACGCAAGGGCAGGCAAGAAAGTCCTTTACATGTCCTTTGAAGAGCCTGAAGACAAGCTCCTTGTCCACATGAAGGAAAGCCTCGGATGCGGGGTAGGAAAGACAAAGGACAAGATTGTCCAGATAGAAGAGCTGATAAAAAAGGACTATCTCAGGATAAAGCGCTTCAGCGCATTGGACATTGCAAGAAGCGTCGAGGCGCTGCTCACAGAGGCAAAGAAAGAGCTGCTCATTGACGTGCATCCAATACTTGTCCCAAAGGACTATGATCCTGACATTGTGATGTTCGACTCTCTCACATCCATTTCCTCCGCATTCTCCGGGGAAAAATACCGCTTCAGGATTTACATGGAGCAATTGTTCCGCTATCTTGAAGGCCACAAGATAAACAGCTTCCTAATACGCGAAACCCCGAGGCCGACGCACATTGGAATGCCGATGTCAATGGACGACGAGGCAGTAAGCTTCCTGTCTGACGGGATTATAATATTATATAATGTATTCTACAGGGGAGGAAAACGCGGCAGGGCAATTGAAGTCCTGAAAATGCGCGGAGACAACATTAACAAGAAAATAGTCAAGATGGAAATAATAAGCCAGAAGGGAATAGTAATACTGCCTGACGAGCCATTGGCGGAAAAGAACGAAGACTACACGCTCACTTGACTTGTGCCTAGCCTGGTCAAGACTTCATTTTTACAATGCCACGTGACTCTAATAAGGGAATTTATCTGATTGGAATAGAGCATACTGTGGCAACTTTGGACCTTGTTGAAAAAGCACTGAATCCATTGCTTGAAAAGAGGCTTTCGTTGGGCATTGAGCTCCCGCACCCTGAACTTGACTCCATTGTTGATGCTTTCCTGAAAGGCGGAGAGCCTGGGGCAACCCGTTTTCTTTATAAAAAATACTGGGAAGGTGACGAGCTTGGCGAGTTTTATTCAATGGGTCGGTATGTTGTGCTGGCCCTAAAAAAAGGGTGCAGGGTTGTTGCGCTTGACTCCAAAAGAATGAGTGCGAGGTCAAGGGAATTGGGCAGGCTGGCAAATTCAGAAAAAGACCCTGAAAAAAAGGCATTGCTTGAAAAAGAGCGGAATCATGTCCTGGTGAATGAAAGGGACAAGTTCATGATTTCCAGGATAAAGAGCGAAATGCCCGGCATTGTAATAGTTGGGGCAACGCACGCTTCAGAGATTGCAAGAAGAGTAAAAGTCAGGAAAAAAATGTATTTTTACGGGCCATTTATCTCAGAAGGAAGAAAACTTTCATCCCTTTTTGGTGCTCCAAAAAAAGAAAGCTATTATGACTGGGAAATTTCCCAAAAAACTCCAAAATCAGGCAAGGAAGAGCTGCCTCAAGGAAGCATTGCTGAAAGGGGCCTTTCTGCAAGAAAGCCAAGCGGCAAATATGAAATAACCCAGACTGGAATTGAAAGGCTGGAGCATCTAAGGCAAGAAAGGCAAAAAGCAATGCTTCAGGCCGCAAAATCCAAAGCTATTTTCTTGCGCTTTGCAAGGCTTGTAAGAAGGCGCTAGGAATTCTGGAAGATGCCATTTCACCTGATTCCGGTGTCAATGCCAATGTCCAGGACAGTTGTCTCGCCTGGATTGATTGTGGCTTCCTGCGAAAAGCGCGAAATTCCAGTCTCCTGCATTATGGAGTAATTTCCCGGAGCAAGCCCCACTTTGTAGTCTCCGTTCGCGTCAGCATGAAACTCCAAGACTTTCAGGCCTGCGGCATTGTAGGCTGAAAGAGGATATGCAATGTAAGTCTGCTCTGTAGGCTGGCAATTCGGGTCTGGAGGATTGTGCTCCACTGGACAAAGGGGGCCTATTGTGACCTTGCCCTGCAAGAAGCCGTCCTGCACGCTTTGCACAGCACAGCCTGACAGCAAAATCAGTCCAAAGGCGGCAAGGATTCCAAAAGCAGAAAGCGCTTTCATGACACAAGCTTGCCTGCTCCTGAATTAAAGCCTTTTGGTTTGGAAAGCAAAAACCCAACAATGTTTAACCGACGATTGCTTTTTATTTCCCAAAACCATTTCTTTAGCATGCCTGCAAAAAAGCCAGCCTTGCTTCCTAGAAAGCCTTTCCAGGTTATGGAAGTCGGCTGCGGCGATGTTCCATTAGGGCTTGTCAGGAAAGCGCAGCGCTCTTTGGAGAAGGGAAAATCCCACAGGCAATTTGTCGGGGTTGACAAAAAGCTGGATTTGGACAAGCTTTTCAAGAGAGCAGGAATCAAGGAGCTTCCCTCAAACCTGCGCTTGGTTGAAAGCTGTGCTGCAAAAGCGCTTTCAGGACTTGAGCCTGAAAGCCAGAATGTCATTTTTGGAAGCTATTTGCTGAACATGCTTGCTGACAAGGAATCCTGCATCCACCCGGGCTACTCTTGCGATGCAGTGCTTTTGGGAATGGCAGTAAGGGCATTAAAGCCTGACGGCAGAATGGTTTTCGTGCAGGACAAGCCAGGCGCATTGGACCGTGCAATGGAGGCAATGCATAATGGCATGAAAGCGCACTCATAGAGCTTCCTGACAGTGTCTTGAAAAAATCACAGGCGCATTTCATCAGGGCGAGGGCAACGCCAGCGAGGCGTGAGGCTTTCATCAGAAATTACCACAAGCAGGTAAGCCGTTCAAAAATTGAAGGACGCATAAATGGCCTTCTTTCAGGAGGCTTCATTAAAACCCGCGATGAATACACGAGGCCGACTGTTGTCATACTGCAGAAGCCGCGTTCTGGAATGCCTGAAATGCGGGAAAGGCGATCAAGAATCCAGCTAATATCACTTGCTGACATTGACTCGCAGGAGCTGAGGCTTGTGGAGCGAGCGCTTCAAGACTTGATGAGCTTGTTCGGAGAACGCTAGCCGCAAGAACCGCAAGCTTTTATTTTGCAAGCGCCTTTTTTGTTCATGGGAAAATTTGTTAGAAAGCCTTTCAGGGTCGCGGGATTGGGCGAGGGCTTGAGGATGAAGAAGGCGGTCGACCTTTCGCTAAGGCACGCGCGTGACGAAATCACTGGAGTTGACATTGACAAAACAGAGTATTCAAAATACTTGAAGAAAAAAGGCTTGAAGGAAAAGCCGAGGAATTTGGATGTTCGCGGAAGGACTGACGCAATAAGCTATTTGAAGGCGCAAAGGCCTGAAAGCCTCGACCATGTTTACGCGCATTTCCTGCTGCAGCATTTGAGCTTTGCCAAAAGGCAGGAATTGTTGCAAGGCGCTTTCAATGCATTAAGAAAGGGAGGAAGGTTTTTGACAGTCGAGGAAATGCATTATTCAGGCCAGTTGCAGGCAGAACTGAAAAGCCAGGGCTTTGAGGTTTTTGCCAAAAGGCTTACTCCAGAGCAGGTTTTTGAGCTCGGCACTGACAATGCGCAAATGAATGCAAGGGCTTACTGGGACAGGCAGCAGCTTCTTGACCAGATAGGGCAAATGCCGCGCAGGCAGAAGGAAGCTTTCTTCCGCGAAAGGGGATTGAGGACAGTTGAAGACTTGAAGAAAATAGATGTTGTTGAAGTAAGGGAATTCATCAAGGCAAGAATAATGGAAAGGGAAGGCGAAAACCCGAGCCCTGAAGCAAGGAAGGCAATTGACAATATTCTTGCAGGAGTTTCAGAACGCTATTCTGAAAGGCCTTTTGTCGCAATAATTGCGAAAAAGAGCAGAAAATAGCCTGCCGCAGTAAAACAAGCCAAGATTTGAAGGTTATTATTCTTTTTCAGATTTTCTTTTAAACAAGCAATCAGTAGTATTCAAGACATGCCTTCCAGGAAAATAATTGCAGGCAAGCCCTTGCAGGGGCCTTTCTCCCAAGCTTTCTACTCGCGCTTGCGAGCTGAAAGAATAAAGCCGCGCAGGCTGAACAAGCCCAAAGGCCCAGAGCGCTTCACTTTTTCAGTGGCAAACCCTAACGGCAAATGGAAGAGAGACCTGTACTATGACCCGCGAGCCTTGGCGAACCTTGATGATGCGTTAAGACAGTTTCCCCATTTGAGAAAGCCATTGATGGATGCTTTCGAGCACACTATAGAGCACGAGCTGGTTCACGAAGCAAGCTCCAAAGATTATCAGGCATTTCCAGCAAGGAAAATAATCGCGCTTTCCGAAGCGAGGGAAAGGGACTGGGAGGAAAGGCTCTTGCCAGAGCAAGTCGCAAACAGGGGGATTGTCGCAAAAATAATGCGCGAGAACGGTTTGAAAAGCCTTTCAAGCCCCAAGGCAGTTGAGCTTGTTTCAGACAAGCTTTCATGGCAGTTTGTGATGAGCCTGATTCAAGCCGGAGAATTGAAAAGAGTTGCGAAAGAAGGCATTGAGGCAAACGCGCCAAAGTCCAGGAAAGCGCTTGGCGCAAGGCAGCTGCTTGCAAGAATGCACTTGAGGCAATTGTTCCCAAAGCTTCCGCAGGAAATAATCAACGAGACTGTCAGGAAAATGCGCGTGAAATTCACGAGGCTTGCGGAGCAAGTGGAAGCGAAATTCAAGGAAAACAAGGGCAAATGAGAAAGGCATTCTTATGCCATTCCCAATGCAGCAATCCTTCTCTTCACTGAAGCGTAAGTGCTTGCGTACAAGTCAGTCATTTCATCCCCAATCGCGTTCCTCAAAACCAGCGAGTTCGCGTTTTTCAGCCTTTCAACAAAGCCAATCTCCAGCATTGCTGCCTGTGCCTTTGAGGATTCAATTTGCCTTTGTTAAAATAAGTTTAAATTTTGGAGATTCCTAAAAAATTAATGCCTCCAAAATTCAAGCGGGCTCAAACTGCAAAAAGAACATTCCACGTAGCCGGCTTGGGCGAGGGAGTTAGGGTTAGAAAGGCAGTTGACCTTTCAATCAGGCACTCGAATGCCGAAGTTTCTGCTGTAGAGCTTGAAAAAACCAAGCATGCAAGATACTTGAAGGAAAGGCTTAAGGCTTTGGGAAAGCGGCTTGAAAAGCCCGCAAACCTTGCTGTTCTTGAAGGAACTGACGCCTTGCATTTTTTGGAGTCAAAAAAACCTAATTCTTTGCACCACTTGTACGCTCACTTGCTTTTGGAGCATTTTCCACACAGTAAGAGAATGGCGGTCTTCAGGCAGGCAATTCGGGTCTTAAAGCCTAATGGCAGGTTTCTTTTGATTGACACCTGCGTTTTTACAGTACAGTTGAAAAAAGAGCTTGAGAGTGCAGGATTTCAGGTTTTTTCAAAGCCTTTGGGAATCAAGCAAATCAAACAGCTTGAGACAGACAGGTTTGACTTTCATGCCAAAAATTTGTCTAATCTTAAAAGTCTGGAAGAACATTTTAGAGGGCAAACTCAAGGCTTTGCTGATTATCTTGACAAGCTTGACAGAATAGAGTTCAGGCGCAGGGAAGACAGAGTAATGAACAGGCCTGCAGTGATTGCGTTAAGGGATATTCTGGCAGAATCAAAAAAATCCCACAGAAATGTTCCAAAAATTTTAGCCGAACCCTACTTTGCACTGGTTGCTGTGAAAAGACTGAGGAAAATGTGAAAGCTTGAAAAGCGCAACAGAGTTTAAGAAAAAGTTCGCTCCCTTGATTGCCAAGACTGACAAGAAAGCCTTGATTCGCTGGGCAATTGCCTGCGCAAAGCGAGTTCTGCCTTATTTTGAGCGCGAACGCCCCAAAGACAAGCGGCCCCGCAAGGCATTGGAAGTTGCAAAAGCCTGGCTTAAAGGCGGCTACGAAAAAGTCCCATTCAAGGAAGTCCGCAGCGCAAGCCTGGAAGCGCATGCTGCAGCGCGCTCAGTGCCTGAAGGCCCGGCAAGGTATGCTGCACGCGCTTGCGGACAGGCAGTTGCCACTTGCCATGTGAAAACTCACGCTATGGGTCCAGTGTATTATATTGGAAAATTCAAGGGCGAGAAAGAACTGGAATGGCAGTTGAAGAGTTTGAAAGAATTAATCAAAAACACAGTCTGATTGTACATAACTTGCTTTGGCGTGTTTTGTCTCAAAACTTTAAAGAATCTTTAAAGGGCAGTTTTATTTGAGGCGAGAAAATGGCTGCTGCAAAGAAAGCCCTTGAAAAAGAGGATGGGGAAAGCGAAGCATTGGCCGCAATTAACGCAATGCCGAAAGAGTACAGTGCGATTGGCAAGCGCTTGCACTCGCTCATTAAAGCCAGCGCTCCAGAGCTTTCTCCAAAGACCTGGTATGGAATGCCGGCTTACGCCAACAAGGAAGGCAAGATAGTCTGTTTTTTCCGCGGCGGAGACAAGTTCAAAGAAAGATACATGACTTTGGGCTTCAACGACAGCGCAAAGCTTGATGAAGGAAACTTCTGGCCAATAGCATACGCGCTGACAAAATTGACTCTAACAGAAGAAGCAAAAATCAAAGCGCTGGTGAAGAAAGCGACGGGATGAGTTTTTAGGAAAGAAATAGTCTTGGGCTTTTTCATCCTCGTGTAATGTTTGGCAAGCGCTCGAACTTGCTTGCGTAAATCTTGAAAAAGCTATGCTCTTTATAGTATGGGATTATTTCCTTGTACAGTTTTTCCGCAAGCATTGCAGCAAGCCTTTCCTTGACTTCCGGGCTTGCGGGCAAGGGGTTGGAAAGCTCTCTCGCAAGTCCTGTTGCCTTGCCTTCAGAAACCATTTTTTCAAGCTGCTTGTCATGCATTGCAGAATAAAGCATGAGGCTCAAGGAATTTTTGTAATCGTTTTCGAAAGCAGTCATTATGCTTTCAACGCTTTTCCAGTTGACCTTGTGTAATTCTGCCTTGCTGAAGTCAAACACTCCAATCTTGCCGCTCCTTTTGAAAAAGTTGGCCCAATGCGAGTGCTCGTGGGAAATTCCCAAAGAGTGCAAAGTTCCAAGAGCGTGCAAGTATCCCTTGTATTCTGCGGCCTTCAAGCCTTCAGGGCTGACGTGAATATTGTAGAGAGTTTGACCGGCATTCCTGAACAATGCAAGCGCTTTTCCGGGCTTTTTTCCATTAAAGCTTTCAACAAACTCTGGGGTTGGAATTCCTTTTTTCCCAAGCGCTTGGCAAATCCTGCGGGTTTGTTCGAGCTTTTCTCTGGAAGTTCCAACCAGAAAGAAAGGAGACTTTGAGGCATAATGATTGCCCGCAATGACTCTCCTGCCTTGAGGCACTTCTGACTCTATAACAAGGCCTGAAGGAAGCCTGTCAGTACTTGCAGGAATTGCAGTTTTGTTCAGCACTTTGTTGATGAAATCAAAATCACCCCTCATCCTCTCCAGCGTTGACCTTGATAGAAAAAGCCTAGTTTGCGTGGGAGAGTCGCTTTCTGAAGGAAACATTACTGGAAGCAAGACTTGCTTTCCTTTAGGCACAAAAACCTTCTGGCCAGGCTTGAAAGGTCGCTGAACAGGCCTTAAGATAGCACTTCGCTTTTGCATGCAAACAACACTCTTTTTAACAATAAAAAGCCCGCTTCCAACGACCGGAAATCCGGCCTGCAAAATTGCTTAAAAGGAAGCGTGCTGGATTGAATGCATGCAGAAAAAAGTTTTGCAGAAACTAAAGAGGGAATGCGTTGTTTGCGGAAAGAAACTGAAAATCATCGTTTTTTCTGACAAAAGCTATTCTGGCGGCTATTATTACAGCAAAATAAAGCTTACTAGAAAAGGAAAGTCAATCGAGTATTGGGAATGTGAGAAATGTGATAATGACACTGAAATAAGGTCTTTAAGATGCGACTAAAACTTACAAAAGATTTAGAACTTGAATTGGTTGCAAGAAAGCTTGCAAAAGAAGCTGCTGAAATGAAAAGGAAAAAGACAAAGTACTTGACTGAAAAAGAAGCGCTGGCAAAATACCTTTAAAGCGGAAGACTTTGCTGCTTGAAAGCCCGAGAATGCTTGGTTAAATGCAGATTACTTTAACTGATTTTAAATCTATTATCGGGGTTCTTGTTTCTTGTTCGTTGATTATTTCAAACATTTTTTCCACGTTTTCTGGGATGTTTGCTTCGCTAATGCTCTTTTTTGACTTGGCTTTCCTGGACAGGTATTCTTGCGCGAAAGAGCGGGATATTGACTTGATGCCTTTGAAGTCTATTACTACTTGCTTTGCCTGGTTTTTCTCGATTTTGTCAAAGAAACTGCTGGCCAAGTCTCTTAACGCGAGATTCTCGGACAGTGTTTCTTTGATGATTATTCTATTGGATGAAGTCATAAATGTCAACTTCTTTCACAGGATAAGGTATTCTAACACTTATTAAAGTGCCTTTTAATTTATACTTGTCCTGAAGTATATATAACTTTGTTGGTTCGTTGGCCTTAAAGAATGCCGCGCCTTTTCCCGAAACAATGAGCATTTCCCCAGGCAATCCTTGGGTGAAAACTTTCAGGTTAGAGCCGAGCCCAAAGCCTCTTTCACTGCCTTTTGTTGAAAGGCCGTTGATTGCCTGCAGTATTGCTTCAGAATCCTCAAAAATCATTCCCTTCTTTGCGAAAGAGCCTGAAATAGTGATTCCGTCGTCAAAAAAGCAGATTTCCATAAATCTTTTCTTTTCATACTTTTGGGCCATTACGAACGCGTTCCTGAATTCAGAATGCTGGTAAATGTTGTCCACAAGCTCGCTGATCAAGTACTTGAACGCATTTTCTCCCCCGTACTCTTTGCCGTTATTATGGAACTTGAAAACGCATTCAAGAAGCTTTCCAGACTCATTCTCTGAAGACTTTGGCGGAAGGCTGATTATTGGAATGTAAGTCTTACATTCACTCTCCACCTTCAGGTCTCCAATAACCAGAGAAATGTAGTTTGCCACGTTCTGGTTTGCAGGCGGGACGTACTTGATTTTCTTGCGGTTCTCCCTGATGAAAGCTCCCAAAGGCAGCAAGGCTGTCGGGTAAAACCAGCTGCTCAACTGCAAGTCCAAGGCCTTGCTTTCAACTGCAGAATTCCGCAAATTACAGAAAGTCAGGAAATTGTTCAACTGGTTAGGGAACTCCAGCTCGCTCATACTCTTAAATTGCTGCAAAACAAGAATAAAAGCCCTTTGGGGCCAAAGTTCCGGTCAAAAATCTCCGTTAGATGGTGTTGGAAGATGCGCCATTTGGGCCTGTTTAGTGTGTTGGAAAACTTCAAAGCCCAAACGCTTTTGCATTAATTTTTAGAGAAAGGTGCAATCGAGCCGCTTTCAGTTTGTTTCTAATCCTTTGAAAGCTTACTCCTCTTTTTATTTCAGGTCCGGCTTTTTCCATGACAGACCTCCAAAAAAGCCTGAATTCTGGGCTGTTGAATTTCCAGACAAGCCCTGCATGGGCTGCCATTGCCTCAATGAACTCGCTTTCAGGCCTTTGGCCAGTCTCATCTCTTGCAAGAAACGACCGTTGTTGTGCATTGCAGTCGCTGAACTCTTCAGTGTCCATTATCACTCTTTCCCATTTTCCGTTACTCCTTCTGTAAAACCCAAAAAAATCAAGGTAAGGCGTTACAATGCCCGCGTTAGCCATTGTTGCAATGTCTTTTCCCAAGTTCTCAATCAATTGCCTGTCTTCTGCTGCCTTGAAATTTGAGAGAAACAAAGGCATAAAGCTCGCGAGACCTTTCATTATTGGCGTGTTTATTGCATGAATTTTCGGCTCTTTGTTTCCCTTTCTCAAGAATGGCTCGACAGCCAAGAATAGCTTTTGGCTCTTGACGCCTTCTTTTTCTTCCAAAAAGCCCACAATTCCCGCTTTCGGGACTGGCAATCCCAAAACCTTGAGCTTTTGCCTTATTGCAAGCTCTTTCTCAATCCTTTTCCTTGAAGTCAAGCAAGCAGTTCGCCCAAATGAGCTGTGTTCTTGCCATTCGTCAGGATATTCTTTCAGAAAAACTCTCTGGGCTTTTCCCCTTCCGGCAGGAAAAGCGCCTTTCTTGAAGTGGATTTTTCCATAAAACTTTCTGGAATCCCTATTGCTGGCTCCTGTGGAGAGCTCTTTAATCCGGCTTACTCTTTCAACATGCTCTGGCCCGAAAGCCATTCCCCTACGTCTTGGCATGAAAGAAACAAACGCTCCCGATGAATAAAAAGCCTACTCCGCTAAAGACGCACCGCTCGAAAAGGGACAGCACTAAACGCGAAGGGGAAAAGGAAAGGGGGGGATAATGAAGGGAATAATTTTAGAAATAATTGAAAAAAGAAAAAGAGCTGGCAAAAGCCAGCTCTAATAGTTGATTTAATTTAGTTGATTTAACTTATGCTCAGTGCTCCGCTTCTTGCCAAGAGCGATATTGCTCCCGCAATCACGAAAACAACAAGCAACACCGCGAACAGTGGCTCCCAACCGAGTTTAAGTTGGCTGGAAACAAGCAGTGCTGCTATGAGTACTGCAAGGCCGCCCGTCGCTGAAATTCCTAATGTTTTCAAGCTAGTCATGGTTTCACCTTCCCCAGAATACTGCAGAATTGCCTGAGTGATCTTTCCTCTGATTTTTAAAGAAAACAAAAGGCTTGGCAAAACCTTAAAAAGAAAAAGCTTGTAGGTTAATTGTGGTTAACCGAAAGCTTTCTTTTGGGTTTGTCTCTAAGAGGCAATTCCCAAAGAGAGCCTGTTTCTTTAGAGAATTATTTGCAGCCAAACTCGCTTATAATGCTTTCCAATTTTTGTGAAAAGCAAAAATTTCTCCCCAAAAAAATTTGCAAACTTAATTTCATGACGTACTTTGTTTGCTTTCCTAATTCTTGTTTCATTCGTTAAAAGTCTTAAATGCGTTAAATTTTTTTGAAGTGGGAGTTCGACCGGAATTCTCGCGTCTCCGAGCGTTTAAAAGCTTGGAAAGCGCAGTCTATTACATGATTTCTGCTGAAAGGATTTGGGGTTTGTTGAAGGAGAAGGCTGTTTCAGCATTGCAATCCAGAAAAACATTGACAGAAAGCCAAGGCCCACGGGGAGAAAGCAAGTTAGGAAAAAGCCGGCTTTGCCTTTCAAAGTAGTGCCTAATTTCAGGCTTACAATAAAACAAGACGACCAAAAGATTCTCGAAGAAGTCAAGGAAACCTTAGGTGTAGGAAGCATTTACTGTCAAGACAAATCCAAATATGACGGAAACTGCAGTAATATTTGCCATTACTATACCAAAAGCTTTGAAGACAATTTCAAAGTGCGCGAGTTCTTCAAAGACAAGGAATTCCTCACAACCAAAGGCCAAGACTATCGACTATGGTGCAAATGCCTGGAACTCATTGAAAAAAGGCAACATTTGACAAAGGAAGGATTGCTCGAAATATGCCAGATCCGCGACCAAATGAACCCGAACAAGAACAAAACCAAAAACACAAGAACTTTTGAGCTGGTTAAGGAAGTTTTAGAGAAAAATCCGGGGCACATTGAAGTGCACAAACCACTTATTGTACATAACGACTTTCTTGGTTCTGAAGACTGGTTTGAAAAAACACCCGGCAGACAACTCTTCAAGCCAGAAGCAAAAGTGCAAGCCAGAAGCAAAAGTGCAGGCAAAAGAGCAAGCATAGATTAGCCAGCTAAAAAGCGCTATTTTGCGCGCTTTCGTCGATTTCTCGCATTCTAGTTCACTTTATGAACTTTAAGCAACCCCTTTACAGCCTCTATTTTGCGGCATAGTGACACTTATGCCGCGTTCCATAGAGGGGACTTTTTTAAAAAACGCGAAAAAACGCTTTTGCGGCAAAAGCAAAAAAAGCGGAAGAAACAGACTTTTTGAGCGCGCGCCGTGAGAAGCCGAAAGTGGCTCAAAATGGCTTGAAAATGGCCTTGAGAGGCGGCTTTGAAAGATGGCTTGGTTATGTAGTTGAGGTTTTTGGCGAAAGAATTAATTCCTGAAATGGCTTAATTTCAGGATGCTTTCACGTGCTGCAAGAAAAAACAGGAAAAAAGACTCTGAAAGAATGCGGCAAAATGCATTGGTTTTGAAAAGACTAAGTCCTTTAGGAAAAGCCAAAATAAATGCTTTTTTGGAAATGTCAAAAAGGACAATGAACAATCAAATAGCGCATGATGCTTTGGGAAAATATCTGGCGGACGGAGGCCTTCTTCCTGCAATGAAAATGCTTCAGGAAGCCGCTAAAGCCAGCTATCTGCCGCCCAAATTAAGGCACGCTTCAATAATCAAATGGGCTAATCAAGTCAAGCTGCACAGAATGGCTTTGGCAAGGACTAGTGCTGAAGCCGACTGGATTGAAAAGGATACGGAGCAGTTAATTCAAGGGTTTTTGCAAAAGGCAGGATTAAAAAGTAAAAGTTAGGCACTACGTTTTGCGGAGCAAAGTTTTTGAAAAAATGAGTTAGGCACTACACAAAAGCAAAGTTAGGCACTACAAATTACTCGCTCTCAAAAAAAGAACAAAAAACCCCTGTTAAATTATGTTTAATGTGTGTTTCTTTGTTGCTGCTTTACAGGCAGAATGATAGCTTTGTATGCAATCCAGAAAAGTAATATATAGGGGAATGAATTTGATTAAATAATGCCAATTTCAAGAAGAGCAGTTCTTGCAAGACGAGTGGCCAAACATGAAGTAAGACTGCCAGTAAGACGGCCATCCAGTGAAATACTTGTTGAAATTGAAGGCCTAAAAAAGCAATTACGGGAAGATGAACGTGATTTGGAATTCACGCGTGCTCTTATGCGCGAAAGTCCAAGCCAACGCGAGGCTTGGGAGGGAGCTGCCAAAGCCAAAAAGAAGTATAAAGAAGGATTAATTAAGGCTCTGACTGATGAGCTGGGGAAATAGCACTCTAGGCAATGATGTCAATAATTGCCTCTTCAGCAAACGTTTTCGCAAAAAGCCCAACCATAACTTGTTTTTTGCAATGCGCTTCATCTTGCTTGCAAAGCCTGCGGTTTGGGAACATTCTTTTTAAGCACAAAAGCGCTAGCTTGAAGATGCTTGCTAGAGTGAAAAGCATTCTGTCCTCTCCTTCATCGCCTGTTAGAAAAACATGGGATTTTTTCAGAAGAGCCAATGAGCTTATAGACCAGCGTAGAATTGACGGAACAAGGACAAGGATTGGCGACAAGGCGCTGGTAAGCGCAAGCCAAATAAGCCGCATGCTGATTGTAGAGCCTTACAGGCACAAGGGCGTGAATTATAACAAGCGGCATTATGGCAGAGAGCAAATAATGGCTGAAAGAGCCGCCTTGGCCGCCTTGAAAAAGCAGGCCAGAAAGGACTGAACAAGAGGCCTTAGCTTGGCAAATGCTTTAATTAGAGAAGCACGTCATTGCCTGATGCTTCACAAATTAAGGGATGCTTTGGCGAAAAGCGCCAGGAGAGTTCTGTTCAGCGTGCGCTCTGGAGGCGCAATGAGCAGGCAGTTTGAAGCGCACAACAGCCCTTTAGGCCATTTTGGAGAGCTCCAGAATGGAGGGGGAAAGGATGCAGCGCAAATGCTGCACGAGGCAATTCGCGCAGACTTTTTGGCAAGAAAAAATCAAGAGCGCGAGATAAGGATATGGGCAAAACAGGTTGGATTGCACATGCTTGCTGCAGAAGCCTTAAAATATTCAGGCAGTTCAAACTATGCCATTCCAGAAAATGTTCCGGAAAAAATCAGAATGCAAGTCAATGCTGAAACTGAACAGTTGATTGAAGAATCATTGCGCAAGGCAGGCCTTACTGGACGCTGATTTGCACTTTCCTGCTCACATCAATTCCCATTGGAATGTCAAGTTTTGCCTTCAAAAACCACTTGTTGGTTGAGCTTCCGCCTGCAAGAGCCTGCACTGCCTTTAATGCAGTTCCAAGCTTTCCTTCAAGCACTGGAGGAACTGCATTGCCTTGCGGAACCTGAATGCTGAACTTGTACTCAGAGCCTGGGGGGCTGTATGTTTTTTCTCCGTCAAGCACTTTGTCGCTAGAGAACACGACTTGCGTTGAAGTGTGGCTTCCGCGAGTGTCAAAAGTTGTTGTCTGCCTTTCGCAGATTATTGAAACAACCAGCCGCCTTGCCTTCTTTTCCTTTGAGAGTTTTAATGAAAGACTGCCTTCAATTGTCTCTCCAAAAGCAAAGTTAGTCTTGTTCAATGAAAGCGCAATGCTTCCTTCCCACAATCCAAAAACCATTCAAAAACCCCTCAACAAGTCTTCCTTCAGTTAAACACTCTTTCGGGACTTTAAATTCTTTCCCCAATTAAAACAAGTTATGTAGCTTGGCAAATCCAGATAAACCCCTAAAGCACCAATTGCTTTGGAGAGTCGGTTTGAATGCCAATTGTCGGAGAGAAAAAGCCCTTGACTTCTTGGGAAAGCTGGCAAAAGCACATAAACAAGAAGTTTGGCGTTGAAGAGCAAGAGCCTGTTGTGGAAAAGCCTGCGGAAAATCCTGAAAGCAAGGCGGAAGAGGAAATAGTCTCGCTAGAGTTTTTGGAAAGGCCTGTCGAGTGAGCTTTTAGAATCTTCCAGTCCTTTTCTTGCTGGAAATTATTTTTGCCCGCATCGGCCTTAATTCTTCTTCCCTGATGCCTGATTCCAGCGCAACTTCCTTGATTTCAAAATTTCCGGATTCCAGCATTCTCCTTGCAAAAAGCAGCCTGGCAATCCTTTCGCTCATGCTTCCGTTCCTCATTGCAAGCACGTTCGCCATGTTTGCTGAGCCTTTCTTTGCTCTTGCCATTTTAAAGGCTTCTTCAAAATCCCGCCTGATCAATGCCTGCCTTTCCCTTGTTGTCCTTGGCAGCCTTGAAATTCCCGCGATTTTCCTTGCCTGAAATATCAGCCTTGAGGCAGGCACCTTAATGCCTGATTTTTGCGTTCTTCTGAACTCTTCAAGCCTTTCAGCCATTTCCCCGCTTCCTAGAGTTGTTTCTTCAACAAGCCTGACTGCCTCTGAAAGCATCGGGCTTCTCTTGGCTTGAGAGTTTTTCAAAGCGCTTAATCTCCAGTTGTCTTCTTCAGTCCTGCCCATTGATTCTGAAGCCTTTTTCACTGAACGCCTGTTTGCCCCAGTCATTCTTTGGACTTCGTTTAAAGTGTGCCTGAATGTTTCTTTCCCATTCCCCGCAATTTCCTTTTCGCCCAGAATTGCCTTGAGCCTTTTCCTTAAAGCGCTTGGCTTTCTTTTCCTTTCTTCAGCAGTGCTTTTTCTTCCAATTTTTTCAATGCCTTGCCTGCTCCTCAACTTTTCTTCAACCGCAATTCGCCTTATTATGCGCTCGTCAATTCCTGTTCTTTTCTCTATCCTGCGCAGGCTTTTCTTGTCCCTTACCATTTCCCTGACTGTCACAATGGTCTTTTGCATTGCAGGATCTTGGCTGTTCTCAAGCCTCTTTCCCCACCCTGCGCCTGCCTTTGCTATTTCAGCCTCTTCTTCAGGAGTCCTCACTTGAAATGTCCTGCCTATTTTTTTCACTGTTCCAAAATTTGCCCCTGAAAGCCTGCTGATTTCATTAACCGGCCTTCCTGAGTGAAGCATCAAATAGGACTGCTGGAATCTCTCAAAGCCAATGCTTGTGCCCGGGTGTTTTCTCCCGTATTCTTCAAAAGCCTGAAGCGCTGAAAGCCTTGGCTTTTTGAAAGCCCTGAAAGCAGGCATTATCTTGCCCTGAAAATTTCTTCAACTGCCTTTTCCCAGCTTGCAGGCAGCCTGAGCGCTTTTACAATTTCCATTGCGCTTTCAGGCCTTTTCTTTCCAGGCCTTCTTTCCCTGAACATTGCCTGAACAGCTTTCTTCAATTCCTGAATTTCCCCTGCATTCATTGAGGCAATGCTTTTCCTGCCTGTCGCGAGCGCTGTCAAAGTCTTAAGCGCCAGTTCATTCCTTTTCCTTTCAACGGCAATCTGCCTTTGTCTTTGCCCGATGTTTTCAGGCTCGCTTTTCTTGAATGGTTCAATTCCCAATTCCCTCAGCCTTTTGGCAGTCTCAATCTTTCTTTCAATCCATTGCGTTACTATCCTGCTTTTTTCAGCCTGCTTTTGCGAGCGTGCCCTTGTCATTTTTTTGGGGTTTTTGCCCCCTCTTCCAGCTCCCCAGTTTCCATTCCTTGGCTTCAATCTTTCACGACCTTTCTATTTTCCTTGCTCTTTTCATTAGCGCCTTTTCCTTTATAAGAATTCTGCCGCCCTTTTCCTGAAAAGTATTTTAATCCTGGAATTCATTGTAAAACAAATGCCCAATCTTGTCAAGTCTTGGATTCAGGCAAGGCGTCAGATCAAAGTTTTGGAGGCTGAAGTGCTAGATTCTTGCCGGCTTTTTTAGGCGCGAGTTTAAAGTTTAATCATCTCAATGCCTGCATTGCTTGCTCGTGGCTTCTTCCCTTGCTTCTTGCAAAAATGTAGTCCTATCTTTTTCCGACTGGAAGGCTTTGGAAAGCCCATTGCCCCAGCCTGTTTCCAATTCTTTCGCTGGCAACGTCAGGCTCTGATTCGCTTGTCCAGTTGAATTCTTGCGGAGTTGGAGGCTTTCTTCCCTTTTCAACTTTCAAGATTCCCTTTTCAAGGCCGTAAAGCCTGTCTGCAGCATACGCTATCGGAGCATCAACTTTAATGACTCCTAAGGATTTCAAAACATGCACTGTCTCGTGGATTGGGGTTACAGTGCTTTGCCTGTCTGCAGTGAATCCTTTGGCAAGATGCACTCTTCCGCTCTTGTCGTTTGTTATTCCATAGTACATTGTTCCCTTTTCTCCAGTGGACTGCGCAAATGCTCCTTTTCCCCTGAAGTACTCGTTCAAGTCTTTTCCATTTGCCCGCAATGATTCAAGATCATGCTTGCCTTCCATCCTCAGCGCATTGCTTACTGCAAGAATTCTTCCAGGAACTTTTTCCCTGACTCTTCTAATGACATCCTGCCTTGCTTCTGAAGAAAGCCCTCTGCCAAAAACTTTCAATGCAAACTGCAGCTGCTGTTCCACAACAGCCCTGTCATTTGCAGGAAGCCTTCCTCCATTCAGCCTTTGCTTGAATGTAGGCAATGGCATTCTGAGCCTTCCGCCGCTGCGCTCCACTTCTTTTGCAGAGTTGTGCCAGACATTTGAAAGGAATCTTTCCCCGAGCCTTTTTGTCCCTGCCTCGCCTGCTCTTCTGGCATTGATTGGCACTCCGTTGTTGCGCAGTTCTCTGACTCTTTTTCCAGTCCTTATGAAAGCCTGCTGTGGAGAGAGCGGCCTGTCAACAACTCTTGTCTGGCCTGTGGCAATATTGCGGACTTGCACTTGCCTGAATGCCTGCCTTTCTCCTGCAGGATTCGGCTTGAAGAAAACTCTTCTCAATGGCTTTGGAAGCATTCTTTATCGCAGGCTTTAATCTTATTTATTCCTTTCCGTAAGGTTTCCTGATTTTTTTGCTCTTTGCGGCTGTTCGCTTTCCTCACACCAAAGGCTTTTAAACCACCATTTCCTTTTTTGCAGAAGTGATAACTCCCAATATGCCTTACAAAAGATCCAAAAGCCTGGTAATTGTCTCAAGCTATCCGCCTTTAGTGCTGAGAGCCTGAAATAATTCCAGGGCCAATTCCCGCAGTGTTTGCCAGCCACCTCTGTCTTTAAATAATTCCTCGCCCTTTTTCTAGGCATGCCTGACGCTGTTTCTGAAAAAAAGCTTGAGAAAAGGCTCGAGAAGGACTTGGAGCCAAGGCTTGAGAGGGACATTGAGAAAGAGGTTGAGAAAAACTTCGAGCCTGCAATGGAGAAAAGGATCGAGAAAAAAATCGAAAAGGACATTGGAAGAGACTGGAAACTCACAAAAGACCTTGGAATCAAGACTGCCTTTGTCGGAGTCTCGAAAGGCCTTCTTTCAAAAAGCTCTGTCAGCATTCACGTTGACGATTACGACTTCATTTTCTCTGACTTTGACCCGCGGCCTTTTTCAAAGCGCGCGCTTTCAGAGGATTTCCTGCGCGAGGCCCGAAGGTTTGCAGTAGAGTCAAAGGCAGGCTCTTTGGAGCTTGACATTTTGATCCCGAAAAGCTCGAGGAATCTGGAAGTCGAGGCCACTGTGAAAAAGCGCCTGCGCGACAACTTCAGGAACGGCTTTGAGGAATTGAGGAAAGAGCATGATTGGCTCGTGAAAAAAGGCATTTTCATGGCAATTGCCGGCTTTGCAATGACAATCGGCGCGGCTTGCGTTTCATTCTATCTCGGCCAGTCTTCGCTATTGTTTGTCATATTGTTTGTTGTTTTGGAGCCTGCTGGCTGGTTCACTTTCTGGACTGGCCTTGACCAGCTGTTTTACGAGGCGAGGAAGGAAAGGCCGGAGCTTGAGTTTTACGAGAAAATGAGCAAGGCAGACATCAGCTTCAGCTCTTACTAAAATCGAGGTTTTGGAAAATGGAATTGCTTGCTTTTATTGAAATTCTTGCAGGGATTACGGGCTTTTTGATGTCTTTGGCTTATTTTCCGCAAGCATGGAAGTTATATAGAAGAAAGACTGCACATGATGTTTCCCTGACTTCTTATTTCCTGTTCAGCATTGGGACAATTGTCTGGCTTTTGTGGGGCTTGCTTTCAAACTCTCAGACAATCATTGTAGGCTATGCCTTTGGCGCTTTGGGCGCAAACCTTGTGATGTGGCTGATTGTTTACTATCGTTTTGTCAAAAAGCCATCTTGCGAAAAAGTGTGCAAGGCTCCGGCAAAAAAAAGGCCTGGAAAGCATTAAATACTTGCTTGAAACTAATTATTGGCTAGGGAAAGAGTTTCTTTTCCAAAGGATGGCGCTTGAATGCAAAAAGTCAAGAATGAGTTTCCTGAGTCAGAGCTGGTGCGCAGGACTTTCATAATCCGCGAAATGGACTTGCCTCCCCAAGTGCAGCTTACAAGGCGTTCAATGCTGCGCTGGTTTGCGCTTTCTTTCGGGCTGATTTCCGAAAAGGAATCCCGTTCTACTGTTTTGGAGGTGTTGGATGCGCTTTTCCATTTCCAGTTCCAGAAGCGCTCTGACCCGACTGCGTTGGAGGTCATAAAATACATCAAGGAAAAGCATTCGAAAGTTGTTTCTGAAAAGCTTTTGCGCTATCACTTGAACAGGCTCATCCAGCTGAACTTGCTGCAGAGAAAGGCAAACCATTATTCATTCAATCCCTCGCCTTATGCAGAGCGCAAGGACTTCAAGGCCTGCTTCAACTATTGGGTGAGGGAGCATTTGGAAAAGAGCCTGAAGGACTTGGAGTTTGTTGCGGGAAAGCTTCAGGAAAATTACAGCAAGTGAGTTTTTCCTTCAAACTTTTAAAAGATGGGGAAAGCCTTTAATACCTGTCCAGCCTACTTAGTCCAGCGTTTTTGCGCTTTAAGGGTTTTTAAGGGGTTGGTGCTTTTGAGGAAGGAATTAATTGCTTTGCTGGTTTTGATTGTCGGAATTGTCGTGTTTTCTGGCTGCATTGTCGAAAAGCCGTCCTGCGCACAGCTTAATGGTAAAATCTGCACTCAGAATCAGCAGTGCACTACAAGCCTTGTTTCAGCAGGCGACAGCGAAAGATGCTGCATTAACGGCTCCTGCCAGAATGTTTTGAAGACTGGAAAACTTAATGTCCAAGTCACAAGCGAAAGGACTGGAGACCCGATTGAAGGCGCGAATGTCGCAATTTTTGGCAAGGTTCCTGTTTCGAAAGATGGCGCTCCAAACATGATAGGTCCTTATGTAGGCAAAACAGACTCTGAAGGAAAGGTTTCCTTCACTCTTCGTGCAGGCGATTACAATGCAGAAGTAAGCGCGGTAGGATTTTTGGATTCTGAAAAGCCTGCAACAGTAATCAATACCGAGACAACTGTTTTGGAAATTGCTTTGGAGGATGTCTTTTCTCCTTCTTCCTGCACTGTGCTTGAGACAACTCCTGCACTGCTTTCAGGAATTGCAAACATTCCGCAAGGCGGCAGCGTTCAAGTCCAGTTCCGCGCTGACAATGTTGTCTTGGGCTCTGTAATGCCCATAGGATCCTGCGGAGACTCTGCAGTCAAGAGCGGCTCGTGCACTCCAGAAGACGGCATGGCTGCTGTCTGCGAGCTTAACTGCTCGAACTACCAGTCTGACGCAAACCTTACTTTTTCAGTGGACAACCAGTTTGGCGGAATTCCGGGCTGCCCTGTCATTATAGTTGATGTAAATGCTTGCTCTTGCACAGGCAAAGCCTGCGGCGATGACGGCTGCGGGCATTTTTGCGGGGGCTGCATTCCAGAAATGGTCTGTATTTCAAACCAGTGCGTTGCAATGGAAACATAGAATCTGAAGCAAAAGCCTTGCAATGCCTTCAGGGCATTATCAAAAAATGCCAAGTATTTTATATTGGCTTGTCTTCAATGATTGCAAAGGTTGTCTTGTGAAGCTTGGGATTTTTGTTTTGGGAATCAGCATTGCCTGCCTTCTCTTGCTTTCAGGATGCATTACGCAATCCACAGGCCCGACTGGAAATGTTGTCGGCAGCATGCCAAACTGCCAGCCTGACTGCGAAAGCTCTGTTGACGGCGTTGACTGCTCGCTTCCAGGCACTGCATTCTGCCAGGCAGGAAACTGCTGGAATCACACTTGCATGCTGACTTTTGCAGCCTGTGAGGACAACAACCCTTGCACAATTGACGCTTCTGCCGGCGTTGGCTGCAATCATCCTCCAAAAGCTGACGGCCTTTCATGCCGTGTTGAAAGCTCTTTGGGAGTTTGCAGTTCAGGCAATTGCAATCTCTTCACCACAGCCGCTGTCCAAGTGACTCCTTCTGCCCTTGCAAATGGCAATATAAGCCTGTCTTGGTCGGTTAATACAGGTGGAAGGACTGTCTCAAATATTACAGTGTACAAATGCGCCAATGCCTCAAGCTGCACTGCATCAACGGCCAATGGCTATCCAGTGACTGCCTGCGCTTCTTCGCAGTCAAGCGGAACCTGCCTTGACGACGGCACATTCAGAGGAGGCTCTTTCACAGGCCCTCTTTCACCGGGCACTGTTTACTATTACGGAGTGAAAGCCGAGCTTTCCGGCGGAATTATAAAATACGGCGCTGCCCAGGCAACGACTCAGGGAAGCTCTTGCCTGACAACTTGCAATGACTCAAACCCTTGCACGACAGACTCTTGCGTTTCAGCCAACTGCGTTTTCACAAACTTGCCCAGCACAACTTCCTGCACTGCAGGCAGCCCTCCGGTTGCAGGCCATTGCAATTCTGGAACTTGCACTCCGACAGTCTCATGCGGCAATTATAACGACAACAATCCTTGCACGACAGACTCTTGCAATTCAACAACTGGGGCAGTGACGCACACTCCAGTAGCCAATGGAACAGCATGCACTTCAGGAAGCTCTGCTGGAATTTGCACTGCCGGAGTTTGCAGTATTCTTTGCTCTGACACTGACGCTGGCTTGTGCGGCGGAAAATACCCTGCCCCCAATCAAGGCGTAACCTGCGATGCAGGAGACAATGCTTTTGACAGGGGAACAGTAACCCAGGCAGGAAACTCTTTGACAGGAAGCGCTGATTCCTGCGTTGGCGGCTTGCTTACTGAATATTATTGCGACACAACAAGCGGGAACATTGCAGTCTATCCGGGATTTGATTGCTCCAGCCTGAACACTGCAAATACAGCATATTCTTGCGTTACTGGCGCTTGCGTTGGAGCTCCAGCAGCTCCTTCAGTAACCTTGCAGGCTTCTGCCGCTTCTGCCAGCCAGATAAACCTCAGCTGGACCATCAATCGCGCTGGAAAGACAGTTAAGGATTTCAATATGGTAATGTGCGGGAATGGAATTTGCAGCACTTTGCTGCCCATTAATTCCTGCAGCTGGTTCAACAATGCCAATCCTCCTTTGAGCTGCATTAGGGTTCAATTGAGCCCGAACATGACTTACACCCACAAGGTGACTGTGACTTTCACTGACTTAACTACTGTAACGGGTTCGGCTTCTGCAACCACTGGAACCACAAGCGTTCCTTCAGTAACCTTGCAGGCTGTTCCTGGGCCGCGTTCAATGACTTTGAATTGGGTCATCAATCGCGCCGGCAAGACTGTGAGGGACTTTAAAGTTGAAAGGTGCGGCTCTTCATGCAGTTTCTTGGCCCCAATCCATGACTGCATTTTTTCCAATAACGCAAGCCCTCCATTGACTTGCGTTGACAGCCCTTTGGCTCCAGACACTTATTCTTACAAGGCCAGTGCCACTTTCACTGACGGCACTAACGTGAGCAGTTCAATAGTTTCTGCAACTGCACTTCCTGACACTTCTGGCGGGAGCGTTTCATTGACTGCCCAGTCTTCAAGTCCGACTCAAATAAACTTGAGCTGGGCCATCAGCAATCCGCCATACATGAGCCTTACAAGCTATGGGCTTTACAGGTGCCCTTCAAGCGTTCAGTGCACTAGCAATGGAACTTCATTACCGCATGGGGCCAATACTTCTTCAACAACTTACTCTGACACTGAGCGGACTGCAAACACTGATTACTATTATTATTTGACTGCCGCATTTAGCGATGGGTCCAGCGTTACCGGAACAGCAAACGCCACAACTGCTTCTCCTGTTGAATGCACCTGCTCTGGAAAGGCCTGCGGCGCTGATGACGGGTGCGGAAACACTTGCCTTATTGGAACTTGCCCTCAAAGCTTGTATGTTTGCCAGGCTGGAATATGCACTCCGCCAGAAATGGCCACTGTTGTATTGAGAGCTGCTCCAGTAAGCCCCACTACAATAAACTTGAGCTGGATTATCGACCAAGGGGAGATAGGAGGGTCATGGACTTCTTTATACCTTTACAGGTGCCCTTCAAGCGTTCCGTGCGCAACTGGAGGAACAGAGATTTTTTCCACCAGGAGCCGCGGGCAATCTTTCTATAGCGACACTGGATTGACTCCAGAAACCACTTACAATTATTATGCAACTGTGTCCTTTAACAGGGGCTCAAGCACTACCGGAGCTGCAAGCGCAACCACTCAGGCAGGCTGCCATTCAGGCGCTGACTGTGATGACTCAAACCCTTGCACTGCAAACTCCTGCGATGTTCCCACAGGCCGTTGCTCAAACCCTGCACAGGCCGGAACTTGCACTGTTGCCGGGGGAGTTTCAGGAACATGCTCTAACGGAACATGCATTCCATCATGCTCTTCAGACGCTGCATGCAATGACTCAAGCCCTTGCACGACAGACACTTGCGTAAGGTCAGTTTGTTCTCACGCTCCAGCCAATTTAGGAATCTCTTGCGGCCCTTCAGGCAGCACTACAGAATGCAAGGCTGACGGAACTTGCGGATGCGCTGACTTGGAAACTGATGATTATGGCGCAGGAAGCAATTCATTGTCTTTAGACTGCGGTTCAGGCTGTTACATCAATGAAGGCTTGGCTGAAGGCGGGGAAATTGGCGACACTGTTTGCGGCGGCTTAAAAGAAAACATTTCTTACGCCAGAATAAGCCCTTCACGCTTTTACATTGACTCAAGCGATAAGTCCGATTGCAGGGCGGCAAGGCTGTGCCAAGCGTGCAATGATCCAAATAATTGCGATTGCACAACCACAGGCAGCACAGGCTGCCATGCCACTTCCACGTTCTGCTACACCACGGTTGCCGACCTTCCAAACTGCGCGACATGCGATGCCCGCAGCGCTGTTGCAAACTGCCATGTGGCATTTGCCGCCAATCTATCCTATCCCCAGCAGAGTTTTACAGTGAATTTCAATCACGAGGCTGGAGCTGGCTTGTGCTCGCGTAATGTGCTGCGCGCAATATGCATGCCAAAATGCACTCCGCAAACCAACAAGTGCACTGCCGACGGCCATTATGTGATGTGCACTGACAATGGAGTATGGGGAAATGTTCCCCTTGCCTGTCCTGTTTCCGCTTCTGGCCAGAGCCAGGCATGCGTTACTCTTTCAGGCGGCGTGGCGCAATGCATGCCTTCTGCAGGCCTGATATCTGATTTCGGAAGTTCTGTCTCAAATGCTTTGAATTCACTATGGGATTCAATAACTTCCCCATTCAAGTGAATGCTTTCTTCCAAAATTAGTGTTGTTCATTCCCAAACAATGCTCGCGTATCCGACCACGTTGCTTTTGTCCTTGGTGGCTCTTGCGGAGCTTGAGTATTCAAGCAATTTTCCCTTGAGCTTTTTTTCCTTGCAGAATTCAAGCATTGCAGTGATTCCGGAGTATCCGCAGATTGAAAGGTCGTTCTCAAAGACCAAATCGTAGAATCCTTCAACGCGGTTTCCAAGCATTTGCTCTATTGCTTCCTTATCCTTTTTTCCTGCGCTTTCCTCGCTTTCAAAGTGCGTGAAGTCAGAGCTTGCTATTATGCAAAAGTCGTGCTGCTTGTGCAGTTCAATGAGCGCTTCCCCCATTCTTTTCAATGTTTGCAGGTCCTGCTCTGCAATGCAAACCACAACTATTTTGAAGTCGTGCCTGAATTTTTTTTGCAACAGGATAAGCTGCATTTCTGCAGAGTGCTCCTGCAAGTGCGCCTTTTCGTCGAATTTGGCCTCTGGCAGAAGCTCTGTGAGCCTTTTTGCTATTTCAGTGTTGACTGTCACTGTTCCGAGCATTGTCTGCCATTCAGTGGAGTCTGTGATGCTTATTTTCTCTCCCAAGCCAGTGTGGTTCGGGCAGAGTATTATGTAGTTTTGGGTTTTTTTGAGGCTGTTGATGCTCTTTCCCGCGATTTCTCCGCTGTATACAAGCCCTGCGTGCGCTGAAACGCAGGCAATTGCCTTTCCTTCGGTTTTTGATTCGGGAATTGCCTTTGACAGCTGTTTTTCAAGGAGCGCTTTAGAATTAGGGTAGAACAGGCCTTGCACTGCAGGCTGCCTGACGCTCATCAGCGGTCCCTTCTCTGGCCTCTTGACGAGCTGCCGCCTGGCCTTGAGAATCTCCTGAATTTTCCAAATCTTGACTGCTTGGCTTCTGCAGCTTCCTGCTCTGCCTTTATGTCTTCTTCAGTGAGCTTGTACTCGAATTCCTCTACTTTTCTTTCGAACTGCTCGTCTTTTGTGATGTTCTCCCTTGCCTTCAGGACTTCCCTTGCCAAGAGCCAGTAAACCAATGCCAGCCCTTTCCTTCCCTTGTTGTTTGCAGGAACAACCAGGTCAATGTTTTTTGTGGAATTGTTTGTCGAGCAAAGCCCGATTACTGGAGCCTTGACTTTTGCTGCCTCTTCTATTGCCTGCGAGTCGCTTTCAGGCTCTGTCGCTATGACAAGCCTTGGCTCGAAGAATTCCTTGTGAGTGGAGTTTGTGAAAGTGCCTGGAATGAATCTTCCGACCATTGACTTTGCGCCAATGACTTCCGCAAACTTTTCTGCAGGAGTCTTTCCGTAAATCCTTCTTGAGACAACTGCGATTTTTTCAGGATTGTATTTTGCAATGAATGTTGCCGCAGTCCTTATCCTTTCGTCAAGTGTCTGGACATCGAGCACGCTCAGGCCGTCAGAGCGCATTTTGTAAATGTATTTTTTCATCTCTCCGGACTTGAACCTTGTCCCGATATGGGCTCCGCTTTTGAGGTACTTGTCTGCAGGGACAAGCAGGTTTTGCACGTTTTCAGGCGCAACCTGCTCTTCTGCCTTTTTTTCCTGCTTTTCTTCAATCTCTTCTTTCATTCAAATGCACCAATTCAAACCTTGTACTTCATTATGTCGTCTATTGATTCAACGTGGCTGAAGATTGTTCTCCTGCAGCAGTATCTGGTGATGCCCAAATCGTTGAGGACTTTTTCAGGGCTTTCCTTTTCCCTTACTCTTTTCACGTATTCCTCGAAGACGTCTGACACCATTTTTCCGCAGCTGAAGCACCTTATTGGAACTATCATCAACCTTCACCTTCCCTTATTTACCTGTAGGACAACTGTTTCTTTCCCCTTGCTCCCCTTCCGAGAGGCTTTTTGGCTTCCTTTCTCCTTGAGTCGTCAACCAAAAGGCTCCTGTCGTACTTGAGGAACTTTTCCCTCAGTTTCTTTTCCCCGAAATAATTGACCATTGCCTTTGCTATTGCAGTCCTTGACGAGAGCGCCTGCGCCATTGAGCCGCCGCCCTTCACTTGGACATGAATGTTCACTTCTCCGGACATTTGGCCCGCAATTTCCAAAGGCTCCTTGATGAGCTCCCTGACATAGTTTGTGCCGTAAAAATTGAGGTTTGTGCTGTTTATCCTGACAATTCCCTTGCCGGCCTTTATTGCCGCCCTTGCAGTGGCTGTCTTTTTCTTTGCCTTTGCAGTGATTCCCTTTGACTTTTTTTTCTTCTTGATTTCGCTCATAATCGACCACTTCAGAATTTTGCCCCGAGAACCCTTGAAAGCTCTCCAAGGCTCATGAATTTTTTGATGTCCACTTTTTTTGCGCCCTTTACTTCTGTTTTTGTTCCCTTGACGCCTGGAGGATTCCCTATCCACACTTTCAGGCTTTTCAATGCCATTCTTCCCCTTTTTGAGTATTTTGGAAGCATGTTCCTGACTGCAGAGCGGATTATCCTGTCAGGCATTCTTGAATAGTGCGGGCCTTTTGTGGGATTGCCTTTTGGCACTCTTTCAAACCTTGTGTAGTACCTGTCAAGAATGTAGTCCCTGTTTCCTGAAATCACTGCCTTTTCCGCGTTTATGATTTCGACTTTTTCTCCCTTGAGCAGCTCTTTGGCTGTCCTTGTGGCCATTCTTCCCATGACCATTCCTTCCGCGTCTATTATCACTGTCATTTCAATCACGCCGTAATCATCAGTTTTGAGGCGTCAATCTTCCTGTCGACTGCCTGCTTGAGCAATATTGCCTCTCCCTTTTTTTCCTCGATTGCCTTTCTTGCCGTCTTTGAGAAGTCCAATGCCATGACGCTTGCCTTTTCCTCTATCTTTCCCTCGCCCAATACTTTTCCTGCAACTATAAAAGTCTTGCCTGGGAATTTCTTGCAGAGCGCGCCAATTTTTGACACATTGACTGCTGCCCTTCTCCTTGTCGGGGTTGACAGCTTTTCAGCCACTGCCTTCCACACTTTCTGCTTTTCAGACTTGGCCTTTTTTTCAAGCCTGTCTATGAGGATTTTTGTGGATTGCTTTGTCGGTCCTGTCGCATTCATAAGAATCACTTTTTGGCTGGTGGTTTTTGAAAAAACGCGCGAAAGCGAGTTATGCAGGGGAAGGGATTTGAACCCTTGAAGGCACTAAGCCACAGGATCTCTTTCCCCTGTTCCTTTGAGAGGGCTTAAGTCTGGCAGAATTTTTTCATTCTCCTGCCCCTTTGACCGCTCGGGAACCCCTGCATTATAATCTTGCATAGCGTGCTTTTTTTAACCCCCTATTCTTTGAGGGCTGTCAGGCTTTTCTTGAAGTCTGATGCCTTCTCCTTTATTGCCTCGATGGCCTGCTCGAGGATTTCCTCGTTTTCAAGCTGTCCGTGGCTTTCTATGAAAAAGACAAAGCTTGAAGGCTCTGCCTCTATCTTAATGTGCTCGCAGGAGTTGACGCATGCCTTGCAGGCATTGCATTCAATCGAGTCTGTCATGACAATCTTTTTTGCCTTTACTTCCAGAATTCCTTTGGGGCACTGCTTTGCGCATTCTTCGCACGCATCGCATTCCTTGTCCACAATGATTGTGTTGACATTCCTGTAGCCTATCACTGCAGGCTGCCATTTTGCATGCTCGTCCCCAGTGCTTATCCTTGCAGTCAATTCCATCTTGACTCTCTGCCCTTTTGTAAGCTTGAGCAGCGGGGCTTTTTTTCCGATTATTTCTATTGCAGGATCAACGCTCTTGATGTCTTTTGCGTAGACAGTGCAAGGGCCTTCCTTGTCCAGAGTGAATTTTGCAGTTTCGTTCTTCTTGTATGCCTTCAAATCTGTCTTTATTGGAAGCAGGGCAAGCCTGTGCGCGAGCATTTCGTCAAACATGACTGAATTGTTCTCCAAAAATGTGACTTCTTCCACAGCGAGAGTTGGAACGTGAATCATTGCCGCCCTTCTGATGGCGTTCATGAATTCTGCGTTGGCTCCCTTTACAAGCAGCCTCAGCATGTTTCCTTTCTTTTCAAGCTGTTTTATCTCAAAGTCCATTATCCAACCACTTCCCCTATTTTAGTGCTTTTTTCCCCTGTCCCTTTTTTTCTTCCTGCACCCGTCGTGTGGTATTGGGGTGACATTGTCTATTGCCTTTATCCTGATTCCCATTCTTGTAAGCATTCTTATTGCTGCCTCTGCGCCTGGCCCAGGGCTTTTTGATCTAAGGCCTCCTTGGCCCCTGACTTTCACGTCAACTTCTGTAATGCCTTTTTCCCTTGCCTTTTGCCCGACTATTTCAGCAACCTTCATTGAAGCGTAAGGCGACGCTTCCTTGTGCTGTGCCTTTACAACCATTCCGCCGGAGCATTTTGCAATTGTCTCCGCGCCTGTAATGTCTGTCAGGATTATTATTGTGTCATTGTGCGAGGCATAAATGTGCACTATTCCATTCTTTGAAGCCATTTATTTCTCCCCCTCTTCCCCGATTGCAGGCTCTATTGCTGCATCGTCTTTTTCCGCAGACTCTGCGCTTTCTTCGCCTTCAGGGTTTGCCTCGTCAATTTCTTTCTTGCCGCCCTTCTGCTTTTTTTCAGGCACATTGAGCTTCATTGGCTCCTTGAAGTATGCCACTGATGCCTCAAGGTCTTTTGGCACAATGTATCCAGGGACTGAAAGCTTTTTTCCGTTTACTGCAATCCTTCCGTGCACTATGAACTGCCTTGCCTGCTTTGCAGTCAGCGAGAGGTTTTTTCTCATGACTATTGTCTGCAGCCTTCTTTCAAGCAATGCCTCCACTTTCAATCCGAGAATGTCGTCAATGCTTGCGTTCTGCCTGAGTATTCCAATCCTTGAAAGGCTTCCTATGAGCTCTTTCTCAAGCTTTTCCCTCTGCTTTGCGTCAAGCGCGAGCATTTTCTTCGCATTCTGCCTCTTGTTCCTCAGGAAGCTTTCTGCCTTCCAGAGCTCGCGCATGTTCTTCAGGCCGTAGTCTTTCTGGAGTGCGCGGTCTCTTGCGAGCCTTTCCACGCTCCAGACTTTCCTTGGCTTTTCAAATGTTTTTCTTCTCTTTTTCGGATCGCCCATTCAATGCACCTTTCTTTACTTCTTTTTCTCGTCCTTTCCGGCCGCTGGCTTTGCAACTGCTGCTCCGCCGCCTTTTGCGTCCTTCTTTATTACTCCGACTGTTGAGCCGCGTTTCCTGAAGGAGCTTCTAGTCCTCTGTCCCCTTACTGGCAGGCCGTACATGTGCCTTACTCCGCGGTATGACTTTATCTTTTTCATTCTTTCCAAATCCTTCCTTATGTCAAAGTCAAGCTCTGAAAGTATGTGGTGAGTGTTCTTTCCTGTCTCGAAATCCTTTCTCCTGTTCAATGCCCAAGTTGGAACGCCTGCAAGCTCTGGCTTGAGCGCTATTTCCTCAAGCTTTGCATCCATGTCTTCAGGCAAATTCCCTATGATGCTGTCGTAAGGGATTTTTGTGTTCTTTTCAAAAGTGTAAGCAATTATTCTTGCCATTCTCTGGCCTATTCCCTTTATTTTCTGGAGCGCCCTGTATACTGGCAGCCTTCCATCAAGGTCTTTTCCCGCAATCCTGACAATCAGCCTTAATTCTTGCTCTTGCATTTCAGATTCCTTCCTTCAAAGCTTTTTGCACTTCTTCCTTTTCCTTTCCCTTCAGGCTTGCCTTTGCGGCAGTCGGGAACAAGTGCCTTTGGTTGACTTTTCTCCTTTTCACGACATTTCCTTCAACAGTCGCCTTTCCCTTGGAGTCGAGCTCTATAACTATGACTTTCTTGCCTGCATTCCTTCCAGTCCTTAGGACGCAAATCCTTCCTTCTTCAATCAATGCCATTTCATGCACCTTTTTTTTCATTTCTGTATTTTTTCAAGAAACTTTTCAATCATTGTTATCATTGATTCTTCGCTGAATCTCTCAGCATTAAGCATTATGTCGAACTCTTCAGGCTGGAAGTATGCGCTTCCAAAAATCCTCGAGCTCTCGTTTTCAGTCTTCTTTTCATTTTCCTCTATTTTTTCAAGCGCTGCAGCCAGTGTCATTTTTTCAATGCCTGCAATGTTCTTTGCGCGGGTTCTTTTCGGGGCATTCAGGAAAATCCTCAATGCCTTTCCCACTGTCTTGCTTGCAAGCATGCTGTCTGTAATGAAGTTTCCCTTCTTTTCCTCCTCAATTATCCTCTGCCTTGCGATTTCCCATTCTTTCCCGCTTGCCTTTCCCTCAATGTCTTCCTTCTGCAAGTGCCTCAATCCAAGCCTCAGCGCAAGAGTCTTGCACATTTTCTTGGTCTCGGTGCCGGGAAAGGATGCTATTACGATAATCATTCAAGCTTCTCCATTGCTTTCTCCACTGCCTTCCTCATTGAAAGGTCAATGCTGTTCCTGCTTTTGGAATTCTGCGTTACCATTATTGCCTCGTCAAGGACCTTTCTCCTGCATTTTGAGCACAATTCCCCTGCAAACATCACGCTTGGCCTTTTCTGGCTTTTGCTCAAGGACCTTGCCTTTGTCATGGAAAGCCCGTGCGGCATTCCGTGCAGCATTGTGCCGCAGGATTTGCAGCCTCTCTTGGCTGTCTTTTTTGCGCCGCTTCTCGCCCTTGTCTTCCCTGACACTGTCTTCGTGAACTTTTTTCTCTTCATTTTCGCGCTTGCCATTTCAAATCTTTCCCTTTTCTTCAAGCTTTCCCAAAACTGTTGTAAGAACTATTGACGCCACGAATCCGCATAATGCGTACCATTTGAACCAGCCCCATGTTGCGAGATTGGTCTTGAAAATCACTGCGTCAAGAGTGAAGTCGATTGGCAATGTGAGGAGGGCTCCTGCTCCTTCATAAAGATACCTTATGAGGGCAAATGCCGGAAGGAATATCACAAGGCTTATTATCATCTGCTTGGGAAGGTTTTTGAACTGCTCGCTCATTTCCTGCATGAGCTGCCTCTGCAATTCCTCCGCCTCTTTCTTTGAATGCTCGTCTCCCTTCTTCATCAGCTCCATTACTTTCTTGTTCTTTTCCTGAACGCTTTTTTGCATTCTCCTGGTTTTCTTCCAGTCCAGGAACTTTATCTGTATTGCCATTGACAGCACTGCAAGTACTATTGCAATTATTGCAATGTCAATCGCAGGGCTGATTATATGGAAGCTCAATCATTCACCTCATTTCCCCAAGAAAGCGCGCAGCATTGGATTCATGTCTGCCATCTGTTCCTTGGCTATTTCTTCGTACATCCTGTAAATTATTCCCACAGTGAGCAGTATTCCAGTTCCTGAAACCAATGCCCCTGTTATTATGTCTGCAAGCCCTGCAAGCAGGCCCACAAGTATTGAGCCGATTATTGTTATTGGAGGGATATACCTGTTCAGCACTCCCTCTATTATCCTCGGGTCTCTCCTGAATCCTGGAATGTACATGCCGGATTTTTGGAGCTGGTTGCTCACGTTTTCCGTGCTTTGGCCTCCGAGCTCCACCCAGAATTTT
>Ga0247841_10001354_pt1 | contig 56408 bp, 43 predicted proteins | sample LaCruzMarch2015__2_FD_192410 | JGI IMG/M metagenome (GOLD analysis project Ga0247841, IMG submission 192410) | Freshwater microbial communities from meromictic Lake La Cruz, Castile-La Mancha, Spain - LaCruzMarch2015_18m | ecosystem: Environmental > Aquatic > Freshwater > Lake | place: Spain... | reverse complement strand
TGCGTATAATAAGTTGCCCCTTTGGCTAGCGCCCAATCTTTCATGGCGTTGGCGATTTCATTAGCCTGGGCTAGAGAGATGGTTTTACCCGCACAGATCCAGGTTTTAAAGGCTTCAAAGGTGTTTTTAGAAATATGCTTTTGCATGGTTTCTACACTAAAGGTATCCTGCCCAAAATAGGTAGAGACTTTTACGGGCAAAACAATTTTTTTTAATTCTATACCTTTGACCTTAAATAATAGCTTTTGTCTTAAATTCATCTGGCCCCCTTTATCTATAGAAGCTTAAGGTACTTGACTCTTTTTAAGTTTTATATCTTTTGCCAAGATAATCGCCTCAGCTACTTCATGCATGGATTTACGCATATCCATACTTTGCTTTTGAATCAAACGATACGCCTCAGAAGGCAGAATAGAGAGCTCCTGAGAAAGAATTTCTTTTGCCCTTTCCACCAGCTTACGCGTAGTTAATGCCTCTTCCGCGGAACTAGCTCTTAAATCTAATTCCGCGTTTTGGATGGCCAGGGCCGCCTGATTGGCTAAAGCGCCAAGCAAATCTAATTCAGGTTTTGAAAACTTATGCCGCTTAGAAGTATAACAGTTTAGCACTCCGATAACTCTGCCCTTTACTGCCAGCGGCACGCAAGCCAAAGAACATAAACCTTCTTTTTTAGCCACATCCTGATTCAGGTAACGGGAATCTTTTTTGACATCTAAAATACAGGCAGATTTATTTTCTTGGGCCACTGCCCCGGCGATACCTTTACCCAAAGGAATATTGGGTTTTTTATTGTAGGCCTCAGATATTGATTGCGTGGCCTTAATTACTAATTCGTTTTTGTTCGGATCCAGCAGCATCAAAGAAGAAACTTTAGAATTCATAATCTCAGCGGTAACCTGGACCACCAAACGCAATAGCTCTTCTAAATACATCCCGGAAGTAATCAGATTAGCCACCTTAGAGATTGCCTCGATCTGTTTTACGTAAACCTGAATATTATCTTTTTTCTTAGTTGACATTACCTGAGTTTTTGTAAGAATAACCTGATTCTACGCAAAGCTTCTTTTAAATTATCCATACTCGAAGCATAAGAGATCCGAATATATCCTTCAGCGCAAGAGCCAAAAGCCGTTCCCGGAACCACTGCCACCTTCTGCTCCTTTAGCAATTTACGCGAAAATTCCAGAGAACTTAATTTCGTGCTTTTTATACAAGGAAAAACATAAAAAGCCCCCTGCGGCAAACCGCATTTTAAACCCAAAGAATTTAACTCTTGCGCCACAAACTGGCGCCGGCGATTATACTCAACCTTCATCTGTTGGATATATCTTTTACCGCTAACCAAAGCCTCGGCGGCGGCCATTTGACTGGTAATCGACACGCACATAATCGTATATTGATGAATTTTAGTCATGGCGGCGATAATCTCTTGCGGCCCGCAAGCAAAACCTACCCGCCAGCCGGTCATAGCGTAGGCCTTAGAAAATCCATTAAAATACACGGTATTATCTTTGGCTTTAGGTAAAGCCGGAAAAGCAACATGCTCGAAATCATAGGTTAAATCACCATAAACTTCATCGCTAATACAAAGCACTTTATGTTTTAATAAAACTTTATTTATTTCTTCTAACTCCTTACGCCGATAGGAAACACCGGTAGGATTAGCCGGATAATTTAAAATGACAGCTTTGGCTCCTTGTTCAATATACTTTTCTAAAAGTTCAGGGGTAATTTTAAAGCCATTTTGGGAAGTATCAAGATAAACCGGTATGCCGCCTGCCAGTTCAGTAACCGGCCCATATGAAACATAACTGGGCACCGGGATTAATATCTTATCCCCGGGATTAATAATTGCCCGCAAAACAAGGTCCAAGCCCTCGCTAACTCCTACAGTAATTAATATTTCTTCATCCGGGCAATACTGGAGGTTATATTTATTTTTTAGATAGCGGCTGATTCCCAGGCGTAGTTTATAGAGCCCTTTATTTGAGGTATAGCTGGTAAACCCCTGCTCCAGAGAATAGATTCCTGCTTCACGAATTTGCCAGGGAGTGACAAAATCCGGCTCTCCTATTCCTAATGAGATAACCTCCTTCATCCCCAACACCAAATCAAAAAATGCCCGGATTCCGGAAGGCTGCATTTTTTCCACTACCCTTGATATTTTCATCTTTCCCTACATTCTACCTGCTATATATCCTTACATAATTAAAGTGTCATTGCGAGCGAAACGAAGCAATCTTTTTAACAGGATTGCTTCGTCGCTGTCGCTCCTCGCAATGACACAAAGTATAAATTCGTATGTAGCTATACTTATGCAAAGCTATATACCTACTAATTAATATGAAATAGCAATCCTCTTATTCTCCGGCTTATGTTTTAAAATCACGCCATCTTCCTTATATTTCTTCAGCAAAAAATGCGTGGCTGTGCCGCGCACATTTTCCAAACAAGAAAGTTTCTCTGCCACAAAATTTGAAACTGTGTGCAAATTCTTACCCTCTACCACGACCAACAAATCATATGTCCCGCTGATAAGATAACAACTAGTCACCTCGGGGAATGAATAGATACGCTGAGCAATCTTCTCAAAACCCAGATCCTTCTGGGGAACAATATTTACCTCAATTAACGCCCGGACTTCGCTCTCAGTATCCCTAATCAAATCTTTGTTAATTACCGCTTTATATTTTAAAATTGCTCCCTCTTTTTCATACTGCTTAATCGCTTTTTTTACATCCAGCGGTTTTTTTCCAATCATTTTAGCAATATCTTCTACGCTGGCCCGGCCATCCTGCTCTAAAATCTCCAATATTTCATCCATACTAACTCCTTTTTAATAAACGTGACAGATCTGGGCGCCTTTTCTTTTATGCTCTGATTTTTTATACATTTTTATTACCTTATCAACACTCTTACTATCGGCAGCCTGTTCTTTATGGCTGCAAAATCTATCTAAAATATCATCCAATTCATTATAAGTTATACCCATTTCTACTTCATCAGTCTGGCCATACCAAAGTCCGGCGGTAGGCGGCTTAGTGATAATATTTCGCGGTATTTTTAATTCCTTGGCCAGTTGACGCACCTGGCGTTTAAATAAATCCGCAATCGGCAAAATATCTACTCCACCATCGCCATATTTAGTAAAATACCCAACCAGCAGCTCAGATTTATTTCCTGTGCCGCAAACCAGGTAATTTAGCTTATTAGCAAAATAATAAAGCGCGCTCATCCGCAGGCGCGGTTTAAGATTTCCCCGCGCTAAACTAATTGCCCCGGGCAAAACTTTCAGGAAATTATTATAAACTACGGATAAGTCCACAAGCTTAAATTTAAGCCCTAACTTATGAGCAACTAATTTCGCGTCTTTTAAATCCTGCGCAACGCTATTGCAGGGCATAAAAAGAACCAGTAAGTTATTTTTGCCCACCGCGGCTTTAGCTAACGCGGCGGCTACCGCAGAATCTATGCCTCCAGAAAGCCCCAAAACAATACCTTTGGCCCCGGAATCCTTAACTCTTTGCTTAATCCATGAAATAATCTTATTTTTCATATTTTAAATCTCTGGAGGGGCTTGCCCCGTTACAAATATTTAATTTATAATAGCATAATTTGTAACGGGGTCAAGGAATAAAGGGAACCGAAGCTTTAAAATCAGGGGGACGGTTCTCTTTTTTTTAAGAGAACCGTCCCCTCGTTTTTAGGCTCAGGGAAAAATAGAACTCCACCCCTCGATTCTCCTTGATTCCTTATTTAGACTTAATCGCTAAAACCTTGATAAAATCAGCGCAATCTTCTATTTTATCAGTTACTCCCTCTAGATATTCTGCCAGCTGATAAGTTAATAGCAGGCTAACCGAATCAAGCTGGGCGTGAATAATAGAGCCAATCATTGCCTTTTTCTGATCATCAGCTTCATGCTCTAAGAGGTCAATCTGGCCGCTAAGAGCTATGGCATTTTTTAACTCATTCTTAGTCAGGGCAATTATAGCTTCCTGCAATTTAGAGATAGAACTCACGATCAAATCCGTGCCTAAAGAAATTTCTTTGAGCACATTCTCCGGAAGTTTGTTCTCAATAAAACCTAATAACCTGGCCGCGCCAAGAGTCCAATCCGCTATCTTATCCAAAGTCTTAACAAAATGCATGAGATCCTCTCTATCCGGAGGAAGAAGCATACCCTCAGAAAGCTCATTGATCATTTTAGAACGTAAAACATCCGCCTGATGCTCACTCTGCCTGACATTTTCAATTGCCTGCTCCTTGGCTCGGGCGTCATTCTGAATAAAAGCCTTAACCGCGGCGGAAAAATATGCCACAGTCTTATAAGTTTCCTCTACGTGCTTCTTAGAATCCAGTAAAATCGACTGCTCTTCCGCCATGCCTAACCAACCTAAAATATTCCTGGTCTCTTTCATTATTTCCCCCTGGTTAAATTTTTACAAATAATTTAATTACCCATAAAGTTACATAGCTAATCACCCCGGAAATAAAAGGCGTGGCCAGCCAGCAAAGAACCATATCTTTCATAATCCGAAAATTTAAAACCCTGATCCCGCGAACCATGCCTACCCCGACGATTGCTCCCACAATCGAGTGGCTGGTGGAAACCGGTATGCCAAATAAAGTATAAACATGCACATTCACCGCGCTGGCTAATTGCGCCGAAAGCGCCATAATCGGCAAAAGGCGGGTTATCTCTGAGCCGATAGTTTCAATAACCTTATATCCCCAAGTCATAATTCCTAAGACTATAGCTAAGCCGCCAAATATCACGCTCATTTTCGCGGTCATTACGCCTGAGCCTGAAATAACCCCCACGGCATTAGCGACATCATTGGCTCCCCAGGTAAAAGCAACATAGCAGCCGCTTAAGATAACCAGCAATGTAATAATCGGCTTTAAATATTTACGCGGAATAATTCTATATAATGAGTTTTGCAGCAGCCTAAAAAATAAGTAACCTAATATTGCCGCGCCCAGCGGAGTAAAAATCCAACAAACGAAGATATCTTTAAGCACTAACCAATTTACCGGAGCTCCTACCGCCAGGCCCGCTCCGGCAACCGCCCCAACAATGGAATGGCTAGTAGAAATGGGCATCTTCCAGTAGGTAGCTAAAATCACCCAGGCACAAGCAGCAAAAGACGCGACTAAGGCCAGGTATAAAGAAAGATTTTTATTCAGCTGGTCCAAAGGCACAATCCCCTTACCGATAGTCTTGGTAACATGAGCTCCTTGCAGGTAAGCGCCCAAAAAACCAAAAACCACAATCAGTAATATCGCCTGTTTTAAAGTAAGCACTCTTGAACCAACTGCCGTACCCAGAGAATTAGCCGCGTCATTTGCTCCGATTGACCAGCCGACTGCCGCGCCCATCAATAAAACCAAACTCACTAAAATATAAAAATTCATTTTCTTCCTCTACAAATATTCACGCAAACCCCGCAGACAAACTGCTCAACTTGACGCTGCGCTTGAAAAATTTTAAGTTGTTCAAAACACTTCTGATAATCGAAATCCGCGGAGTTTTCGGCAATCGCGCCAGCCGGGCATATTTTAACACAAAGCCGGCAATTGCCGCAATCTTTTTTACTTGGCTTATCGGCCAAAAGCGGCATATCGGTAAGAATAGAAACCAGGCGGAATTGACTGCCTAATTTTTCATTTACCAAAAGATTATTTCTGCCAATCCAGCCTAATCCGGCTAAGGCCCCTAATCTTCTATGCGAAAGATGCGCGGTATTTTTTTCCCAATCAATAATCTGGGTCGCGGGAATAGCCAAAGCCGAATAACCTTTTCTCTGGATAATATTGCCCAGCTTTAAGGCCGCCTGGTCTAGGAATGAGTTTATTGTTTTATAATGGTGAAAATATAATTTAGTGGGTTTCTGTTCCATCTCCGAAAGAATTGCCCGCGAAAGCCTCAGGCCCAGGCAGATAGCTTTATCTAAATTCCGCAGAGCCTTAGGAGAAATCTTAAATTCATTTTTGATTTCACTAATCTCAGCTACCCCAAAAAGATCCAAACCCTCCTTAAAACATATTTTCTTTAAAATTAAGTAGTTCTTATTCTTATCCATGAGCTTTCCTTAAATAAACCATCAAAAGAGAAATCGCTACCGGGGTTACTCCTGAAATGCGTGAAGCCTGGCCTAAATTAAGCGGCTTAAATTTAGCCAGCTTTTCCCTGATCTCCCGGGATATTCCGGATAAACCATTATAATCAAAATCCAGCGGTAATTTAATTTTCTCCAGATGTTTAAACCGTTCCACATCCTTAGCCTGTCTTTGAATGAAACCAGCATATTTTACCTCGATTCCAACCTGCTGCCAAGCGGATTCGCCAATGTCCGGATTTAATTTATGTATCATATTCAAATCTTTAATGCTTATTTGCGGCCGCCTTAATAATTCCTCCAAAGTCACCACTCTTTTAAGAGGAGCGCAATTAAGCTGAGCTAACTTCGCGTTTACCGATTTTACAGGTTTAACCTGCGTCTTCTTTAAAAAAATTAAGCCCTCTTTAATGCCTTTTATCTTTTTTTCTGTCCTGCGATAATCCTTCCAACTTAGCAGCCCTAAATCAAAACCCATCTTAGCTAAACGTAAATCCGCGTTGTCCTCACGAATGATCAGGCGGTATTCCACGCGCGAGGTAAACATGCGGTAAGGCTCAAGCGTCCCCTTAGCCGTCAGATCATCAATTAATACGCCAATGTAGCTTGAGGCGCGGTCCAAAATAAAAGGTTCTTTATTATTTATACGCCCAGCAGCGTTAATCCCGGCAATTAATCCCTGCGCGGCTGCTTCTTCATACCCGGTAGTACCGTTAATCTGGCCGGCCAAATAAAGATTTTTAATTAGTTTTGTTTCCAATGTCGGATAAAGCTGGGTAGGCTCAACCACCAGATGCTCGATACCATAACCAAAACGAATGACTTTAGCTTTTTCCAGCCCAGCGATGGAATGCAATATCTCAAGCTGTACATCTTCAGGTAAGCTGGTAGAGACGCCATTTGGATAAATATCATTAACCCCTGCGCCTTCCGGTTCTAAAAAAACCTGGTGCCGGCCTTTATCGGCAAATTTAACGATTTTATCTTCAATGGATGGGCAATACCTAACCCCCGCGGCTTTAATTTTTCCGGAGTAAAGCGGAGAACGATTTAAATTATTGCGGATAATTTCATGCGTTTTTTTATTGGTATAAGTTATATAACAGGGAACTTGTTTTCGTTTTATACTTTTAGCCGAGAAAGAAAACGGCCGAGGTATCAAATCACCGTCTTGTCTTATAAGTTTAAGGTAACTAATGCTGTTTTTATCCAAGCGCGGGCAAGTGCCGGTTTTAAAACGCAAAGTGCTAAACCCTAATTCTTTTAAATTATCCGCCAGGGCTTTGGCGGCCCGCTCATTAATTCTGCCGCCGCTAAAATGTTTTAAACCCACGTGAATTAAGCCGTCTAAAAATGTCCCCGGGCAGATAATCACGCACCCAGCGCGGATTACGCCTTTATCCGTAATTACTCCCAGGGCTTTGGCGCCGCTAACCATCAGCTTACGCGCCTGGGCCTCTTGGATTGTAAGGTTCTTTTGGCGCCTAAGCAGCTTACCCATATAACGGCTGTATTTGCGCATATCAATCTGCGCCCGTGATGACTGCACCGCCGCGCCGCGAGAAGAATTAAGAATACGAAATTGTATGGCGCAGGCATCCGCCGCTTTACCCATTGCCCCGCCTAAAGCGTCAATATCTTTTACCAGCTGGCCCTTACCCACCCCGCCAATAGCCGGATTACAACTCATCCTGCCGATAGAATTAATATCTAAAGTAAGCATGAGTGTTTTTACGCCCATCCGCGCGCACGCCAGGCTAGCTTCGATGCCGGCATGGCCGGCGCCAATAACAATCACATCGTATTCTTTCATAAAAACAAGGGGACGGTTCTCTTAAAAAAAGAGAACCGTCCCCATTCTTTACTTAAGTTTTTAAAAATCAGCACTTAGAATAACCGCAGCCATGGCACTTAACGCAGCCTTCCTCATGGCGCAGAGTGCCTCCGCAATCAGGGCACATTCCCACAATATTAACCTGCTCATCAAGATCAGCGGATTGTAACTGATCATCATGGGAATGTTTCATGGGAATAGTCATTGATTCCGCTGCAACCAGAATAGCGGCCTGCGTATTTATCAATCTACGCTCCACAACCCGGGCAATCGCGTCAGCGCAAGAGAATATCCTTTGGCCCTTCTCCCAGGAAGGAGACGGGCAGCGAATATTGCGCAACTGTTCAATAATAGACTTTACTTCGATATTCGCGCGAAAAGCTAAGGAAACCAAACGTCCGGTTGCCTCCAACTGGCTGGCCGCGCAGCCGCCAGCTTTACCCATTTGAGTAAATAACTCAAAAGGTTTGCCGTCTTCATCGATATTTATCGTGACATAAAGATTCCCGCATCCGGTAGAGACCTTAGTCGTAGTTCCAATAATTACTTCCGGCCTGGGGCGCGGGGCAATCTCTTTCTTAACCTCATGAATATTTACTGTTTCTTGTTTCTCTTTAGGTTTCCCCACATTCAATACCTGCTCTTGGCGGCTTCCATCGCGATAGATAGTGATACCTTTACAGTTGGAATCAAAAGCCAGAATATAAGACCTGCGCACCTCTTCTATGTCTGCCTCATGCGGAAAATTAATCGTTTTACTGGTAGCATTATGCACATATTTCTGAAAAGCCGACTGCATACGCACATGCCACTCAGGTGAAATATCATGCGAGGTCACAAAAATTCTGCGCACATCCTCAGGAATCTCCTTAATCTCTTTAATCGAAGCGCTTTGAGCGATCTTTTCCATTAATTGGCTGCTATAAAATCCCCTCTGGCGGGCGACCTGCTCAAACAACGGCTCAACCTCCACCAATTTATCATTATCCATAACGCTGCGATAATAAGATAACGCGAAAAGCGGCTCAATTCCCGATGAACAGGGCCCGGCGATAATACTAATTGTTCCGGTAGGAGCAATGGTGGTCAGAGTAGCGTTACGCATTCTAGTTGTTTGATCTTTTCGGTCATAAATACTTCCTTTAAAAGCCGGAAACACGCCTTTAGACTTTCCTAACTCTAGAGATTTTTTATTTGCTTGGCCTAAGATAAATGACATTACTTTTTCCGCCAAAGCTACGGCCTCTTCGCTATTATATGGAATGCTTAAGCGAATCAACAAGCTTGCCCAGCCCATAACCCCTAGCCCTATTTTGCGGGTAGCCTTAGTCGCTTTCTCAATTTCCGGAAGCGGAAATTTATTTACATCGATTAAATTGTCCAGAAAATGCACGGCTAAACCGGTTATTTCCTTCAATCTCTCCCAATCAATCTCACAACGCGGCCCTGCTTTCCTGCACATCTGATCTAAATTTATTGAACCTAAATCACAAGATTCATAAGGCAGAAGCACTTGCTCGCCGCAGGGATTAGTTGATTCATACTTTCCTAATTTAGGCGTAGGGTTGAATTCATTCATTCTATCAATAAAAATAATGCCGGGTTCGCCATTTTTATGCGCTTGCTTGACAATTAAATCGAATACCTCTTTAGTATTAATCCGCTTAATAGCCTTTTGAGAGCGAGGGTCAATCAAATCATAGTCTTGGCCTTGAGCTAATTTTCGCATAAAATCGTCGGTAATCGCCACGGAAATATTAAAGTTAGTAATCTGCGCGTCGTTCTCCTTGCAGGTGATAAATTCTAAAATATCCGGATGATCCACGCGCAAGATTCCCATATTCGCGCCTCTGCGGGTTCCGCCTTGTTTAACGGCTTCAGTTGCCGCGTCATAAACACGCATAAAGGATATCGGGCCGCTGGCTACTCCGCCGGTAGTTTTAACCACGGAGTTTTTGGGGCGCAGGCGCGAAAAATTAAACCCGGTCCCTCCTCCAGATTTATGTATCATTGCCGTTACCTTAAGGCTCTCAAAGATAGACTCCATGGAATCTTCAATAGGCAAAACAAAACAAGCGCTTAACTGCCCTGATTCTTTTCCGGCGTTCATTAAACACGGAGAATTCGGCAAGAATTCTAAATTAACCATCATCTTAAAAAACTCCTCACCAAGCAGCTTAATATTCTCATCACTTAAGCCGTATTGCTTATCCGCGATCGCGATAGCGCTGGCCACCCGAGTAAACATTTGTTCCGGAGTTTCAATCAACCTGCCTTCCTGGTCTTTGCGCAAATACCTGCGCTCTAGAACCTTGATAGCATTGGGAGTTAACTTTAATTCCATTTTTCACCTCGAATAATTGGGGAGATTAATTGCGAAATTACTTTACTGAGTAACAATATAACAAAGCCGGTATCGGTTGTCAACCCCGTTGCAAATTTTATATATCCAGAGTATTCTATCATAATTTGCAACGGGGTCAATAGAAAAATTTACAAGATATGGTATAGGACTTTTTATAATCCACAATGGATTGTAGTAAAAACTTATCCGCCGATAAAAGGCTTGCAGGACTCTCGAATGATTAATTCCGTAGGAAGCAGAATCTTTTTTATGGCTTTTTTACTTAAACCCATCAGGCGGTTTAATTCTTTAACACTTTCTTCAGCCATCCGGATTAACGGCTGGCGTACCGTGGTCAACCCCACCGGGCCATAAAGCCCTGAAGGATTATCATCAAAACCCACAATCGATAAATCATTCGGGATATGCCTACCCAGTTCGCGCGCCACAGCCATCACCTCTAAGGCCATCGCGTCAGAGGCAACAAAAACAGCCGTGGCCGGATCAACGGCCTTAATTAATTTCTCCGCCGCGCTTCTGGCTGAGCCTCGAGAGTAATCGGTTTCGAATATATAATCCTGCCTGGCCGGAATATTATTTTTCTCCAGGGCCCGCTTATAGCCCTCCAGGCGTTTGGCGGCCGCCTGAGTCATTAAGTCGCCAGTAATATGCGCGATTTTTTTATGGCCTAATTCAATCAAATAACTAACCGCTTTTTGGGCGCCTCCGGCATTATCGATAGCAATACAAGAAACATCCAGGTCATCCACATAATAATTAATTACCACGCTAGGTATGCCTTTGGCTAAGCTGTCCTCTAATTGCACGCGATTACCAATAAGATCAGAAAATATCACTCCCTCTACTCCGCGTAAAGATAATGGGGTGCGCGCGTCGGTTAAATGTAAAAGTAAATCCAGCTTCAAAACTTCACACATCGTACCTACGCCACGGATAAGTTCCAGGGCATAAAATGAATAAAACACCCCTTCATAACGCGGGATAATCAAGGCCACAACATTACTTTTACCGGTAGCCAGCCGCTGCGCGAAAATAGAAGGCTGAAACTTTAACTCCCGGACCGCCTTGATTACTTTAACCCGATTAGATTCTTTTACCGTTGCGATCTTATTAATCACCCGGGAAACAGTAGTGACCGATACGCCGCTGGCTTCTGCTACATCAACAATGGAGATATTCTTGGAAGGGCCTTTTTTTATGCGCGTCATTATATTCTAAAGCTAAAAACTTTAAGGTGTTCAAATTACTTAATACTATCTCCGATTCTCAACGGAGTACTCATCCTCTTAATGTCACAGGCAGAAATATTGGCTCTAGCCTGAATTACGCTAATAGAACCTATCTGGCTTGCCTGGCGATAAACGTTAAACACCTTCCCCACATTGGCTCCGGCGGAAGAACCTAAGTCGATAATCACAAAATTGCTATCTAAATTTACCGCTAAGATCTTACCGGGAAATACCTGTATTTGCGCCTTCTCTTTTACCGTGGCCAGAGTTGAACGCACTACTATCGCCGGCAACTCCACGGATTCCTTAGCTACTTTCCCGGCATCTTCGGCTTGGCCGCTTTTTATCACATCCAGTTCATTTCTAAGGGAAGCAATTTTAGAAATCCTGTCTGTAAGCATTGCCTCCATCTCATTTAAACGCTTCTGGACCGTAGATTTGACTTCCTGAAGATTTTGAACTTTTTTATCTAAAGCCTCTTTACGGCCAGCTAAACTTTTTAATTGCTGAAGAAGAACATCGTTTTGGGCCCGGATAGTTTTAAGGTTATCCTGCAATTGCTCTCTGTCATTGCCGGCCAATTCAAATTTTTTCTGTAATTCATTAAGTTCCGTGATCCCCCTGTCTCTTTCAGCTTTAAGAGAACCTAACTTACCCTGGTTTTCTTTTAAATCATTCTCAAGTTTACTGGCCATATTTACCAAAGACGTATTTTCAATCTTTAAATCGTTGTTTTCCTTAAGCAAACTCTGCTGCTGGCTGGCTGCCTGTATAAAAAGAAAAAACAAGGCGATAGAAAAACCAATCAAACCAATAATAATAAATTTTACTTTCTTTTCCATAAGCGGCTCTTTTATAATTGGGCGAATACTTTTTCTAAAACTAAACTGGCCGCGCCCATGGCCACGGCATTTTCTCTTAGTTGAGAATAAACTATTTTTAAATTACTCGTTGATTCACGAAAAGCCCAATTGCCAACCGTGCTCCTCACCATATTTAAAAACTCTTCGCCGGATTCTTCAAAACCTCCGCCAATAACTACTAACTCTGGATTAAACAAGTTAACTAAATAGGCGATTTTGATCCCTAATCTTTTAGCTGCTTTTTCTAAAACATCCAAAGCTTCCGGATTCTTTAAACGCGCGGCATTAAAAACACTTTTTAAATCTAAGTTCCTTAGATTGCTTGAACTTACGCGAAAAAACTCTTCCGCCTTTTGTTTTTCTTTAAGTAATATATTTTTTAGATCCTGAATAATTCCCAAATCCAAATCCCAACGTTTAATAAAACAGGGTTTGGCGCTATCACAGCTAAAAAGATCCTGCTCTTTATAATTATACACGGAAACTTCACCGGCATAACCTTGGGCGCCGCGGTAAAGTTCCCCATTGATAATCATTCCACAGCCCACTCCGGAAAACATATAGAGAATATTTTTATAATTCTCCCTGACGTCAAACCAATGCTCGCCGAAGCAGGCGCTAGCGGCATCATTTTCAATCAAAGTCGGTAAATTAAACTCTTTTTCCATCAAACCCCTTAAAGGAAGGTCTACCGAGGCATAAGTATAATACTGATCCATCTTTTGCGGCCAATGGATTGAACCGTCTTCTTTATTAATTAAACCGGCAATCCCCACGCCAATGCCTTTTATATTTTCAACATACCCCTTAGAGCGCCTCAAAATTTCTCGGACGATTTCTAAAAGGCACTCAGAAATTTCCTTTACCGATACCTGCGGGCGGGCAATTTGAGTTTTAGTAATAATATTGCCCTTTAAATCCACCAACAACCCGACCATATTCATCAGGTTTAATCCTACGCCAATAGCGTATCCGGCGTGCGGATTTAAATCCAGCAATACCGGCCTGCGGCCCCCCTCCGATACATCCAGCTCCTTCTCATAAACCAAGTTACACTTAATAAAATCATCGATATAATTAGAGATGCTTACTACATTTATCCCCATCTCCTGCGAAATATCCGGACGGCTAATCGGACCCTGCCTCCTGAGTATGTCCAGTATTTCAATATTACGTTTTTCTTTTTCGCTAAATACTTCTTTTTGCAAATTCGGGGCGCGCATTATATAATTTATTTTTCCTTCCTGGAAAAGTAACAGTCACAAAGACCATGACAGTCACTTTTCTTTCCTGCTTGTAAAAAAACAATTTAGTTGAAAATTTTACCGCCAAAATATTAACTTATTTATACTACTAAAGAAGCCTTAAGTCAAGTGTTTTTAAGAAGTAAGGAAAATCCCCTAACGGGCTTTTAAGCTAACTAAAATAGGATAAGGTGACTGTCACGTTTTTTTAAGCTAACTAAAATAGGATAGGGTGACTGTCACGTTTTTTTGTGACTGTCACCCTATCTAAAGAAAAGTGACAGTCACAAAGACCGTGACAGTCACTTTTCTGTTAAGCTAATAAACATCCACCATAATGAATGAACGGTCTAGGGTGCCCGCGGGTGAAATTATAACAAGATTTATCTCTTTTGTTCCGCTATCAGCATAAGCGGTGCCAAAATTACTCTCTGTTACCCCGGGATTAGCGCTTCCTAAATCACCGCTCCAAAGATACTGTAATTGGACCTGGTTACAACCGCTCTGCGGCATATTTACGGCCGAAGAAACTACATTATTTTGATTCTTTTCTAATATATAACTGGCACAATACAACTGCGCCTTGTTCATCTCAATAAGCACGGATTCATTCTTTAAAGACAGATCCAAAAATGTTTTTAAATTATAACTAAGCTGCCCATTCTCTTGGATTTCTTTAAGCCTATCCTTAGCCCGCGCCGCGGCTTCGGTATACTTATCCTGGGCATTTTTCAATAACAAATCATAATAATCTTTGGCTTTAACTAAGTTGCCCTCCCATTGGGCTAAGAGCCCTAACTGATAAAAAGCGCAGATTATATGCGGGCTAAATACAGTTTTAGAAGCAAGCAGGCCAAAATATTTTTTGGCTTCATTTATATCCGCCAAAACATAGGCATTAATCATTGCCACTTTATAAGCAGCCTCATCAAAATACCGGGTATCCGGATAAGCTTGAATTAACCGCAGGTAGAATTTTTGCGCGTCTTTATAAGCATTCATTTTTTCTAAATTAAAGGCACGCAAATAGATTGTACCCTGATTAAATACATCTTTTTGCCCCAATGCTTCTATCTGGCAATAAATTTTCTCCGCGTAAGCCAGATCATATAAACCGGCTGGCTTATATACAAATAGGCTGGCAATCTCAAACAGCTCCGGAGTAAATTTCTCAGGAACAAAGGTTTTAGAAATCTCCTGAATATAAATATCATAAATACTTCCAGCTAATTCTAAATTTCCTTGTTTATAAAACCCCGCGGCCGCGCTTTTAAGCTGCGCGGGGGCCATCTTTTGCGCAACCAGCCCTTCCACATAAAGTCTATAAATTCCACGAGCTTTTGATTTTTCTTCATAGGCTAGAAGCTTATCCGCGGCCTCCTTAATTAAATCCAGGCCATTGGCTGCTTTAGCATAAACTTCCAGATCAGTTACTAAATCCTCTAAAGCCTGCCCAGCATAAGCATCTTGCTGGCCGCGATGAAACTGCCAGGCCAAAAGCCTGCTCTTGGCCCTAAGGCAATCAGCGCTGTCAGTTTGACTGATAACCTTTTGAACATTTTCAACTAGTTCGTCACGGTAAGTATTCCCATTAGCAAAATAATCATCCCAGGATTGTTTATCCTCCAGGTATTTAAGTTGTAAATAACGCGTTTCGGCTTTATAGTAATCCAAACAAAGCGCGGCAGCATTATCTTTATCCTTAAAATTATTTAGAAACTCAATAAATTCATTATACTGATTGCCTGCCAGGTATTTTGATTTGGCATCTTCGATATTGGGACAGCAAGAGTTGGTTTTTTGCGCTGCCGGCTGGGCAGAAAAAGCCGCCGGTACCCCTAAAATTATACTTAAAAATAAAACCATAAATAATTTAAAAGGTGCTGACATATTGCCTCTCCTTTAGTGTCATTGCGAGTAGTGTCATTGCGAGGGCACGAAGTGCCCGAAGCAATCTCGCTTTGGATTGCTTCGTCGCTACGCTCCTCGCAATGACACGCCTTACTTCTTATGCGTTTTCTTAATTACCGGATTTTTCCAGAATTCCCTGATCAGATAATAAGCCTTGCGCGGCAGGCGTTTATTTATGCCGTTTTCTAACTCCGGGCTTAAGGCCACCAGGCCAAACCATTCTTCATTCATATTCTTATTGCCTACAGCGCGGATATCATAATAATAACTGCCATTAGACCAGCTGCTTTGAGTATCTTGCTGGCTCCAGCCTTGCGGATCATCAGGATTATGCTTCCACCACTCATCCGTCCACTCAAAAACTGTTCCTCCGAGGCAATTACCCGCGCCATCCTTATGATTAGCCAGATTTTCATAAATCTGATCCCATTGTGACTGCAGAAAAAACGCCTGCATATTTTGGTCTTCTTTTTTTAAATAAGCGTCATAACTATCCGCGCCAAATTCAGCCAATAACAGCGGCTTATCAAATGTCATCCTTAAGGATTTAAAAAGATTACCAAAAGTCTTACCGCGATAAATAATGCAAGCCACGAAATCAACATCTGAACAAAATTTGTTAGCCGAGTCCAGGCCCACCAACTCTCCATTTCCCAAGCCCACAGGATGATTAGGATCTATTTTATGGATTTGTTTAGATATTTCGTTTACAAAAGAATAATAAATCTTTGCCCGCATAGCCTTTTGCTTCTGCGGATCCGGCTCAAGATCCACCTCCGGGCTGCTCCAAGGATTTACCTGCCCCAAACAAGAATAATTGTTTTCATTTCCTAAAATCCAGCCCAAAACCCCGGGCTCCTGGCGATAAAAGCTAACCATAGCTAATACCTTCTGCATTACCTGATCCTGAAACTTTTTATCGCCATAAAAAGGGCAGGGATACTCCCAATACCCCAGCCAATCGCCTAAAAGCGTGCGAATCCCGTATAATTTATATAAATCGCTAATTACCTGTTTTACCTTCTGGGAATCTTCAGATGCTTGATAAAGGCGGATAGTATTAATTCCCATTTCCTTCATCAGTTTGCCGTCAGTAATCCAAGGTTTATTTGGGTCACTCCACCAATCATATTCGTGATTTAAGCCTAGCGGGATGGGATTATAACAAACTCCTTTTACAATATAGGGTTTACCATTAACGATTAACTGATAATGCTTATTTTTTAATTGTTTAATAAAGATCTTGGCAGAGGGGCCGCAGGAAATACCGGTGATTACCGTAAGAATTAGTAGAAAGAAAAGAAAATAATATTTTTTAAGCATAATCTTACCCAAGCCCGGCCTAAAACCTGGGGACGGTTCTATTTTTTGGCAAAGGTGACTGTCACGCCTTTTGTGACTGTCACCTTTGCCTTTGCCAAAAAATAGAACCGTCCCCATTGTTTTTCTTATTCAAACTTAATTTCATCCAGATAGAATACAGCGCCTTCTGGATTATTGTCAACATTCGTTGACCAGCAAAAACCACCGATAATATATGACATATCTTTGCCTTTTAAATCAATAGTGTACTGAGTCCATTCCTTATTCAAAAGCACCGGGCCAATAGTAGCGCTATCTGAATCCGAAAACTCTCCCATGATCCCACCCACCTTAAACTCTTCAATGCGCTCGCCGCCTATCGCGCCGCGCGCCCAAAAAGTAAACTTAGTGGCCAAAGAAAGGTCGAATCCAGCATCCACGCTGCCCCAGTTATTCGCGGGATTCTGCCAAAAAATTCCCGCCCAACGCGCGCCTTGAGCGGCTTTTCCGCTGTAGGCTATCTTAATGCAAGTATCCCCTAAATACGCGTCTTCTTTGGAAGAACCATCATACTTGATGTCACCATAATCACCCATCCAACCGGAAGGAATAAAATGGTTAGCCACGCTTGAACGATCAGCATAAACATAAAATGGCATCGCTTGCTGTTTTTTACCTTCAGGCTTTAAAGCCGAATCAACCTCAAATTTTATATCATCGATATAAAATGTAGCGCCATTAGGATTTAAATCCGCGGTAGCAGTCCAACCAAAGGCGCCGTTAACGTAAGTTAGATCCTTACCCGCTAAATTAACTGAATACTGTTTCCAGGCATCGGTTAACTCAATCGGGCCTATCTCAACCACCAGAGAATCAGGATAGGTTCCCTTAATGCCGCCAACCATAACCTTCTGGATTATCTCGCCGCCAACCGCGCCGCGCGCCCAAAAGGTAAGCTTGGCCATACCCGTTAAATCAAACCCTCCTTTTTTATTCCCCCAGTTGTTCGCGGGATTCTGCCAATAAATACCAGCCCAGCCTTGAGTTTGTGATTTTTTGGCGCTATAAACAAACTGAATGCTGGTTGTTCCGCCATGCGGATTATCCGCTGACTGATCATTCATTTTAATGTCACCGTAATCACCCATCCATCCGGAAGGAATATAATGATTATCTTTGGCATTTTTATCCGAAAAAATCACAAATTCCTTAGGGCCAACGGCTTTGTCTTCAGCTGCGGCTAAGGCCGGAACTAAAAGAGTTAAAGCCAACCACACCACTAATAACTTTTTCATACTCACCTCCTAATTAGGTTCTTGGTTATAGGTTATTGGTAATTTATTCTTAAACCAGCTCCTTTCTCCTCCTCATTTTTCCCCAGCCTCCGGCGCTTGGGGAAAAATGACCCCGAGCTCCCGCGAGGGGGAGAATTTTTCCCCAGCCTCCGGCGCTTGGGGAAAAATGACCCCGAGCTCCCGCGAGGGGGAGAATTTTTCCCCAGCCTCCGGCGCTTGGGGAAAAATGACCCTCAAGCTCCCGCGAGGGGAAACATTACTTTTCTTTTAAAACATGGGGACGGTTCTATTTTTTATTGGACAGGTTCTATAAAAAATAGAACCGTCCCCTTTATTTCATATTCGAAACTCGAATCTCATTATTTCCACTTCTTCTGATACATATAATAAACTTTACGCAATTGCCTTAAGAACGGGCTTTGTTTTCCATCTCCCTGCCCAGCAACCCCCAGCCATTCTTCATGCATATATCCATCAGGAAACGGCCCGGCCCATAAACCTTTTACGTCATGAATTGCCGGTTCATAAGCCTTCCACCATTCATCTAACCATTCAAAGGCCACTCCACCTAAACAATTGCCTGCCGCGCCATTAAAAGCCATATTGCTCTCCATGTCCTCCCAAGAGCCCAAATGATATTGCGCCTGCATCTCTTCAGCCTCATCAACACTTTTGCCTTCAGCGTAAGCTGGACAGCCAAACTCGGTAATAAAAGCCGGCCTGTCTATCTGCTCTTTAACTTGCATCCAAAAAGCCCCAAACCCATAATCCCCCCGGTAAGCATTAGTGCCAAAAATATCTATATCCGGAGCATTCTTGCTAAACTTATCCAAAAATAAAATATCTCCACTGCAGATAGCTACCGGATGTTCCGGATCGATAGATTTAATTACCTTAGCCGCTTGATTAGCAAATTTAAAATAAGCCTCGGGCTGTTCATTGGCGTTGCAAGCATAACCATAAACATTCTCATTACCCAAAAGCCAGAATAAAATATAAGGCTCGTCTTTAAATTCATTAACCATCTTGGTAACCGAAGCAATCATCTTCTTTTTATGCTCCGGGTTATTATAATCAGTACCGGGATTCCAGTCAGCTCCCGAGCCAATAGCGTATTTACCCAAGAAATCCCCCATAATCACGCGTATCCCATAAGTATTATACATCTCGCGCATTAACTCTTTGTTTACCTTTAAAGGATGATGGTAAAGACGAATGGTATTGGCTCCCATATCGCGCATCAATTTAAAATCCCCTACTGCCAGTTCATCCGCATCCTGAATACGATTTCTATTCTTATCCACAAAAGCGTCATATGGCCCATCAATTTTCCCATTTTTGTTAAAATCCTCTTGCATCCAATTACCCAAAGTCCCTTCATCTGGAGACTGCCCAACCTTAGTCGGCGCGTAAGTAATTCCTTTAATAATATAAGGATTCGCCTCAACCAGCAGCTGCCAGTGATCATTATCATACTGCACCAGGCGGACTTTACCTTTACCAATCTTTTTTTTAACGCCCAAAGAATCAACCGCGGGCTTAACTTTATCTACCTCCTGGGCCAAGTCAACTTTTACAAACCTTCCCGGATTAGCTGCCACAACGTCATTAACAATCTCATTATCGAAACCATTAAGAATATCTACCCGCGCCCCCTCCAGTTTATAGCCTAACTGCGGATTACGCCTTAAAAGAAAATTTATTTTAGCAATCGCCGCCTGCCCCACATACCAAGGCGTATGCCAATAAGTCCAGCCATAGCTGCCGGGAAAATGCACCAGGATGGAATAATAACATTTAATCGCCTGAGTAATTAAACCGGCTTTCTCAAAAATCAATCCGGTACAGAATAATTTCACCCCTTGCGGCTCGCTGGAGGTAGCCCACTTGACAAATGCCGCCTCTAAATCCGGGGAATAAAGAAAATCCCAAACATCCCCTTCCAAACGCTTATCTTTGATTACCTGCTTAAAGATCGGATCCCTTCTAACGGCGATATTATTAGGATAAACGCCTTCTCCGACTGCCGCGATCAGCCCTTCCTGGCCCGTGACAATATATTTATAATCTTTGGTTCCGGCATCTTTAAACTGGCCGTATTTTTCATAATCAACAAAATCTTCCTTTCCCGAATCGAACAAAATTAATTTTGTCGCTAGCTGGCTAACCTTTTTTTTAGTTTCAACTTCAATAGACCCGGTTTCAATTTTTTTAATGCTCTGTTCCGCGGCCAATCTGAGCGACCAGAACCAACCCCGCGGATCCCAAGCCTGGCCATAAGAATATTTATCCATAATTACTTTAAATAACTTCTTAGCCTGGCCATATTTTTGCTGGCGCATCAGGCTTTCCGCCTGAATAAAATAACAGGTAGCCACATCATTTAAAGCCTGCACGGCTTCGATTTCTTTTTTATTTTTCGGCAGAGCAGTCAATCTTGCCTGCTCTTTATCCGCCTGTTTCTTGTAGAGGTTGATACACTCCTGAGTATATTTATTCGTTGCTTCAATATCTTTCTTGCCATGAGCAATCCAGGATTTAGTGGCCAGTTCACCCGAAGAAGGCAAATCTTGAGCGAATGATTTGTTTAAAGTGTAATGTGTAAAGTGTAATGAAAAAACAAAAAAAATGACAAACGCTGTATTTCGCAATACATTACACATTACACATTTAACATTACACAGTTTTCTCATCCCACCACTGCTCCCTGAGTGACCCCTTTAATAATATACTTCTGCATTAATAGATAAACCAGAATAATAGGTAAGGCAGTAATAGTCAAACCTGCCATTAACAGCGGATAGTTAGTCACAAACTCGCCCTGAAAAGACTGCAAGGCCACCTGAAGCGGCATGAACTTGCGGCTATCAAAAATAATTAAAGCTAAAATATATTCGTTCCATACGGCTAAAGCGTTAAAAACAATCACCACCGCTAATACCGGCTTGGCCAGCGGTAAGGCCACATGCCACCAAATGCCAATTTTCGAACAGCCATCAATACGCGCGGCGTCTTCTAATTCTTTGGGCATCTTATCAAAAAATGTTTTAAGTAAAAATATACTGGTAGATAGGCCCACATTAATCATGCATAAGATATAGCCAACAGGAGTATTTCTTAAATGCAGTTTGTTCAATAAAACATAGAGAGCGACAAAACTTCCCGGAATAGGAATCATCATCGCCGCCATAAACATAATAAACAAAAATTTGCTCCCCACAAAACGCAAGCGGCTAAAAGCATAGGCAGCCATGGAAGAAATAATCACTATACCTAAAACCACTGACGCGGTATAAATAATACTATTAAAAAAATTTCCTCCAAACCCTCCCTCTTTCCAGGCTAAAACATAATTCTCCAGGCGAAACTGATGCGGAATCAAAGAAATATCCTTAAAAATCATCTCTTGGGTTTTAAGGCTGGAAGAAATCATCCACAGCAGCGGATACAGGCAGGTGAGAGCCACGCTAATCAGGAAAATATGGATCAGCGTGTTGATAACAACTTTTTTACTCTTGTAATAAATCGCGTTCTTCATTCGAAGTTACTGGCCTTTCTTAGAAAAACGATACTGAATAAAAGATATTACAATTAACACCATACCGAAAGTAATCCCTTGCGCGCAGGCATAACCAAAACGCGATGAACCGCGCATAGAAGCCAGAATTCTTAAAACCGGCACCGAAGTATGCCCGGCGAATTCCCCTCCCACCAAACTAACAATTAATACAAACACCTGCATCGTGCCCAGCACAGTAAGAATAGCCACTAACACCGCGACCGGAATCATTAAAGGCAAAGTTATCTTCCTAAATGACTGCCAGGCGCTGGCTCCGTCAACCTTCGCCGCCTCGTAAAGTTCACGCGGGATAGTCTGCAAACCGGCTAAGAAAATAAGAAAACCCCAGCCAAACCCCTTCCAGCAATGCACAATCGCCACCGTGGTCAGGGCGGTTTTCGGATCAGACAACCAATTATGCGCTAAATTAGAAAACCCCAGGCCCACCAATGTGCGGTTGATGATATTGGCTCCATCAATATCGTTGATGATAAAACGCCAGGCCATCCCCACCACGACTTCCGATAAAACCGGAGGGATGAAAAAAATCACCCGATAAAAATTCTTCATTTTTATTTCACGGTCGCAGGCCCAGGCAAGCATAAAAGCCAGGATATTCTGGAAGGTGAGCGCGATCAAGGTAATATAACTGGCATTCCACATGGCGCGCCACCAATTAACATCCTGCAGAAAAATTTCTTTAAAATTCCCTAACCCCACGAATACCTTGGTAAAAGAAATCCCGTCCCACTCAAAAAGCCCCAACTGAAAAACCCAAATAAAGGGAATGATATAAAATATAGAAAATATCGCTACCGCCGGTAAGACAAAAACGTAGTTTTCTAAGGTATCCTTTATTTTCATTAAGTTCTTACAGTCACTCCCGCGCAAGCGGGAGTCTTAGATCCCCGCTTTCGCGGGGATGACAGCTTATGCTAAATTAAAAATCAACAGGATTTATTATCGTACCCTTCTCTTAGCTAATTCCCTTTCCTTAATTTTTTGCACTTCTTCCGCTACCTGTTCCGGAGTCTTCTCTCCGATAATAATTGACTGGATACCCCGGTCAAAAGCCTCAATCACTAAAGAAAACTCTGAAACCCCCCAGACATTCGGATGCGTAGCGTAATCCATACCGCGGGCAAACTGAGCAAGTACCGCCGGAAGCTTGGACAAACTAGTTTTATTAGCCGGCAGATTATTCGTCGCGGCCGCTAAATACGCCTGCTGATCCTGATTGGTTAACCAAACTAAAAATTTTACCGCTTCTTCCTTGTTCTTAGAACGCGCGTTAACCATAAAAGAAGAACCTGCCCCTCCCCAGATTGCCATGGGGAATTTTTCCGATGCTTCCGGCGGAAGCATTACCCCGTATTCCAAGCCAGGATTCATTCCTTGATAAACATTCACGCACCATGAACCGTTAAAAGCAAACACGGCTTTCTCATTGGCAAAAAGCTGCTCCGCGGATTTATTAATCATTGTCACCAAGCCTTGAGCCAAGACACCGGAATCTTGCATCTGCTTAAAAATAGAAAATACTTTAATCCAATCCGGATCCGTATAAGCAACCTCGCCTTTTAGCGTAGCCAATACTTTATCTTTACCCATAATATTAAAAGCGTAGTTATTCGCCAGGCAATCAATCATCCACACCTCACCCCATCCGGAAACCAGGCCCTGCATTCCGGCAGCCTGAATTTTAGCGCCAATATCCAAAAACTCCTGAAGAGTTTTCGGCGGCCGGTCAGGATTTAGGCCCAATTGTCCAAAAAGTTTTTTGTTATAAACCATCTGGATGGTCATAATATCTATAGGGACACCGAATATGCCGGGATTTATTCCATAACTATTGCCCGGACCAAATTCATTGACTGCCAATGCTTTAGGGAAAAAATCATTCTTCCAGCTATTATTATTAGCCTCCATATAAGAGGTAATATCTAGAATATGGCCGGCCTTAATAAAAGCAGCAAAATCCCGCTTCTCTCCTAAAATACCAAAAACATCCGGAAGATTTATGCCTTGCGCCGCGGCGCGGATTTTCTGGGAATAGGCATCCGAAGGAGCATAAAGCTCAAAATTTACTCTTACTCCAGTTAAAATTTCATATTTTTTGGCCAGATCTTGGAAGGCGGCATCACGATCAGTCATCCAATGCCAGATATTAATGGTGGGTTTTGAATTCAATTTTTGCTCGGAACAACCTAATACTGAAAATAATACAAAAATACCCAAAAGCGCGTTCTTAAACAACATCCTATATACTCCCTTCCATTTGTCGTGAGGAAATTATCCACTAGAAATAGGCTGCAAAAAGACTTAATGCTAAAATCTAACATATTTTAGCCAGCAGGTCAAGTTTTATATTGCCTACGGCAGGGCTAATTTCAAGCTAAAATTAAGCGCGTAACAACCTGGAAACACCCATCAAATCCGCCTTCTCCAATTCAATACCTGAACAGAAATCTCCTGTTTCTGCCAGCCTAGACCAAACAACCTGTCCTCTGGTATACAAGGGATCAGTACTATTAGGAACATCCAGCCAAATCTCCAGATTAGACCGTGATTCCAATTCCTGGCTGGATAATAACCCCAAGCCCTTGGCACTCACATCAAAAGTCCGCGCCATACCCTCTTTTCCGTCTAAACCCACAAAACGAGCGGAAAATTCCTTCCTAAATCTCTCAAATACCCGATGATCGTTCAAATCTTTGCCTCCCTTCTTTTAAGTACTTTATTAAAAATATTTTTACTTCCTGCCAACAGGCAGGCTTACACTAAGCTGCTGCGACAAATTAACTTACACATATTATCCACTATTTCTCAGATTAATCAAGAAAAAACTTAAAATCATAAACTTAAAATCATGGGGACGGTTCTGTTTTTTTAAATTTAAAAAAACAGAACCGTCCCCTAGATTCTAAGGAAAAACAGAATCATTCCCCTTTATTCCTTGTTTAAGGATCTTCCATGCTTGGCCTTGAGGTAAATGCAGGGGGCAAGCCAAACAGGTATCGGGAAATTGATTTTTTAAAAAAGCGCCGCGAATACCCCGCGCAGGATCCCCATTCCAAACATCGAGAAATGTATCATTATTCAAATTCCCCAAAACCTGATGAGAATGACAGCAAAATCTCACGGATCCATCAAGGCCAATCAGCACATTTTGCCAGGGATGAAGACACTGCATGTGCTGTATAACAGCGGAAGAATTAACAACCGCGTTTTCTCCAGAAAGATGAAGCGTAATTTCCTGTGCCGCAGCTTCAGACTCAGTAATCTTACTGTCTGTTCGGAAAAGGGCGGCAATTTCAGGATTATCACTTACAAACATAATACCATACTCATCCGCTTGCCTTTTAGCCTCAAAGATGATACGCCGAAAATCCTCCGCGAGGGGGTCGATCCTTTGTTCACAATAATTAAAACGGAATTGATCCGTAACAATTTCATAATTCCGCGTTACGGGCACCAAAAGACGGACGTGGGCGGTAGATGCTCCGAGCTCATGCGCCAAGGCAATAAATGCTGGTAATTCCGCGATATTTTCTTTCATCAGCGCCATGTTAATAAGAATATTCGGAAGACTTTTGTGAAGACTCTTTTTCAACGCAGCAAGCTGTTTAATCCCCTTGACAACAGTTAAAAACCCATCGTTATTACGGATCTTATGATAGGTCTGCCGAGTTGCCGCGTCGATGGAAAAGGTGATCTCTTTTAACCCTAAAGAAATAAGCTGCATACTCATTTCCTTGGTTAAAAGCAGGCCGTTAGTCGCAAAGAGCGTATAAACCTGCGGTTCTATAGTTCTTAAGATAGGCAGCAGATCCGGTGACAAAAGCGGCTCCCCCTCACCCCCATGTAACGAAACAACCTGAGCATCATTGAGGTATGGAATAACCTTTTGTAAAATGTCTTTTGGGATATGTGGCGGGATACCTTTCTTGTTCGCATTACGCGTGACACACATCACGCACGGAAGGTCAATATTACAAACACCAACTAATCCGATCTCGATAACCCGAGGCCGCCATAAACAATACTCCGCGTATAATTGTAAAGGCCGCACATGCTGCAAACATACGCCTAAAGCCCTCGCATCCCCGGCCCCTAAAAGCTCTTTTGGAACCCACGCCTGGGCCACTGTTATGGCAGCTGTTTGTATCCCCGGTGGTATATTGATTACGGCTAAACTACCAGGCCTCCACGTTTCTCTATAAACAGGCTTATTTTGATACATTACTACCACGAAAGAATCCCGAACAGGACAACTGGAGAAATCCAGAGAGAAACCTTCATGATGTTCGGGGAACCGTAACCACGCCTGCTGCTGTGACCACGCCCACCGCTTCTGTTCACTAGCCTCGATGGGATACCATCCATCACCTAAAAATGATTCTATATCTTTAGCCTCGCCGCGCGCATTCCGGCCCATCAATTTCCCGCGCAGATTGCCGCGATTCTTTCTTGCATTAACTTCCCCACGACAGTAAAATTAAAATTGTTTTTTATATCAACAGCAGCAATTTGCCCTTTGTCTTTGGCATGCTCCTGGTGATCGTAAACGTACCTCATCAACTCAGCGGCATGGCGCGCATCCGGCTCTGCCCATAGGCACCCTTTTTTATAGGGGCCGATATCTTTTTCTATAGGAACCAGCTTATATTTAACCGGATAACTGTTGTCCGTATTCATGAAATCCATATTGCCCGAATATCCGGTGGCAATAACCGGTTTTCCTAAATACATCGCCTCGGCCAGGGTCAAACCAAACCCCTCAGAACGATGCAGGGATACGTAACAATCGCAATGCGCGACAAGAGCATTAATTTCATCCCGATACAAATACTTATCGATAATACTGATATTGGCTCCACGGGCCTGTTCTTTCATACGTTCAAAACAACTGGGGTCAAAAGAAGAATTGTTACATTTAATAACCAGCCGCACTTTTTCTTCCGGAGAGAAAGCCTTAAGAAATGCATACATGAGGGCCAAAGGATTCTTGCGCTCAAAATAACTGAAAAAATCGAAAATAAAAAGGAATACGAATTCTTTAACATCCCATCCCCAAAAAGAACGATCGACATTTTTAACGCGGCTTACCTCTATGGCGTGGGGAATTCGCGTAATCGGCAACGGAGCCTTGCGCGCCAAGGCTGCCTGAGTGAAGCTGCTGGGAACCCACACCTCATGACAATACTGAAAACTTTCAACCCACTCATCAGGAAATTCCGAAAGTTCCCACGCCCAGAAACCAATAGTAATCTTATCTTTAAAAAAATCATTGCCCTTCTCCGCGTATATACGAGCAAACATATCCGCATTGACGTGAACCAGGTTAACCCGATAAGGGTTAACCGTGGTAAACCTCGTAAATGTATGATCTTCCTTCCTCGCCACAGAATGATTTTCAATATTAATAAGAGCGTATTTAATACCCGCGGAATCAAGGCATTTGATATTCGCCCGCGCTCCTTCCCCCACGCCCAATTCGGCGTTAATATACCCCGCAACATTCACGCCCGATTCCCCTCTCGAGGCAAGGAGATAAACCGGTTTGCCAGGATATTTTAGCTGCCTAGCACTCTTCTGCCGATACATAAACCAACGATTAATTCGATGCTCCAGGCCGCGTAATTTGTTGATCACCCAAAAATTCTGCCTAGTAATACGCTTAATTCCGTCCTTCAGATAATTACGCAGCAAGTAATGGGCTATCGTCTGGGTTCCCGCGGACAGTTGCGGCTTCATCGCCGCGTTAAAAGGAAAAACCATCCCCATAAACCTATTGTCAAAATCATACTCAACGCGGGGACTCGACAAGAACCACTGAAAAAAATCTTCACGGTGCGCGTGTAAAATATCCGGATAGCAAACCTGCGCATCTGTCCGGGAACGATAAATTCGATACATGAAATTTGTTATCACGGGCTTTTTACCATCTACCGGCTCATTGAGCCATCTTAGGAACCGCCCCTCCAGGCCAGTTGCCAGAGGCTGCTCAAATACTAATCCCTCCACTGCTATTTCCCAAAAAATATCGCGCACCACATCCGGAATCCGCGCCCCATTATCGAAATATTCAAAAACACACGGCCAGCCTTTAGATACCGCATAGCCGCTTACCATTAATTTATCTCTATATAATTCTAAAATTTTCCGTAAGCGGCCGAGCGTATCCGGCGTGAATCGATCCTGATGTTTAGAAAGGATTGACGCATCCTGCGGGTTAAACCCGCTAAAATGCACAAAATACGCGGGATGCTTACCAACATAGATCTTCCCGTTCTCCATAGCCAGGCGCCGGTAATGAAGGTTCCAGTACGCGACATTATAACGCGGATCCCGTAACACAAACACATCATCAAAAAATCCCGGCACCAAATCAATCCATTTTTGATCCACGAAGAGCCCCCGCTGAATATCGATCTTGCAATAACGAACAAGCCGTTCTTTCCACCATTGCAGGAGCTGGCGAGTAGAATCACGCCAAGATAAAGCGATAAAGCCGAGATTATATACACCACTGCGCAAGATGTCAACTTCAAACGGCTTGCGTGTATCTTCAAACGGCTGGGTGATATGCGGAGTAAGAATAACGGCATATTTATTTAATAAATGATTCAATTCGCCCAGAGGCTGGGTAATCAGTATGTCTGGATCAAAGAAAATGAGTTTCTGAAGATGATAGTGTTCAAACAAAAACTCCAGAAAAAACGGCTTAACCGCGGTGTTAAACTCAGTAATATTATACTGAAACGCTAAGCGCTCAAAACCCGGAATTCTCTCCTTTAGAGAATCTAGCTCGATGAGGGTGAATTTTTCTTTTTGAGGGTCGAAATAACCGTCAACTTTGTCGACGAGTAAAACAAACACCTGCCCCTGATTATGGGCTAGAAAGGAATCGGTTAGGACTCGCGCGTAGGCAAGATAATTTTTGGAAATAATGGTGCATATAGCTATGGCTGGCTTATCCGTATGTAACGGCGCTTCTGGCGCAATCAGGACATTAGGAACTAACGCGAGAGGCTGCTTCGAGACAAGGCCCAAACACACCAACCAGCGTTTAAGAGATAACTTCAACGGCCACAAAATCTTCCATAGCGGCCGCACAATCCAGCGAAATGCCGTAGAATTATATATTGCCTCTAGCTCCTGTTGCCGGCTGGCTAATCGCCTGCTCACATCCTGGATTATCTGCTCTTCCGCTGCAACTGCCTCTTGCTGCCGCTGGACTTCCACCGCAAACTGGCTGGCCTGTTGCCTGGCGTCATTAACTGCCTGTTCTTCTTTCGCTAATTCCGCCTGCAAATTCCGAATCATATCTTGTCGCTCTCGCGCTGTTTGCTGCTGCTCGATAACTTCTTTTGTTTTACTTGCTAACTCTATTTGTAATTTCTGAATAACCTCTTGCCGCTGTGCCGCTGTCGTTTGGAACTCTTTCGCGACAATAGCCAGACGATCCATCTCTTTGGCTGTGCTCACGAGAGATTGCTCGCGCTTAGCCAACTCTATCTGTAGGTTCTGAATAACTTCCTGCCGTTGGCGCGCTGTGTCTTGAAGCTCCTTCTCCTGAACAGTAAGCCGCTCCATTTCTTTGGCCGCGCCTTCAATTTCCTGTTCCCTCGCAGCCAACTCTATTCGCAGATTATTAAAGGCTGACTGCTTCTCTGCCGCTGCTTCCTGGTATTGCTTTATCTCTGCCATAAGCCGCTGAGACTCTACTTTGATATCCATTATTTCCTGTTCATCCTTGCTGCATATTCCCCGAAGCTGCTCAATAGCTGCGTCTTTCTCTGAAACCGCATCCTGATATGCCTTGGCTGCCAAAGTGAGTTGTGCGAGGCGATTCTCATCTTCTTCTATGCGCCGCTGAAAAACAGATAATTCCGTGGTAAGAGTGTTAATTTGAGTATTGAGTGCTTGCGCGCCCTGCTCTTTACTAAGTAAATCCTCTTCTTGAACATGGACAGCCTGCTTCAGATGCTGAATTTTATCCACCAATATAAGATTATCGTAATTGGCGAACTTGCGCAGTTCATCGAACAAACCATCTAAAATCCCCCTTATTTTTTCCGGTGCATGATGTTTCAATAACTTCAACACAATTTCTACCGCAATCTTATATAATTCGTTTTGCGCCTGCTCATCCCGCTGCGCGGTAAAGTAGCCCCTGCCAAAAAGAGCCTTGCTTAATTTATCCGGGTAATGCTTTGCCAAAAGTAGCAGCCGATTCCTCTCGGTATAAAACCAAGCCTGATTCTCTAAAGCGGTGCCGCGCTTTATATGAAACACGATACTCCGCGGAGCATAACGTATTTTCCAATGAGCGCCTTTAAACCTTAAGGCCATATCCACATCTTCCATATAGAGATTAAAATCCTCGTCAAAATACCCCAGATCAGCCAAAGCCTTTTTACGATACAATACAGCGCAGCCACAGACGCTCGGAACTGCCTGAGAGCCGGCGTGCTTATTATTCTCTGGCAGTTCCTCCTGCTTATCTACCCAGTAAAAATTAGGCAGATGCACGTGGCCGGCGCTCTGCACCTTGCCGTCGGGAAAAACAATTTTACTGCCTACCGCGCCTATTGTCTTGTCTTGCAAAATAACCCGCGCCAGAGAAATAAGCCAATCCGCATCAACCTTCGTATCGTTGTTTAAGGTCGCGACATATTCCCCCTGCGCATGCCGGATTCCGATATTATTCGCCCGCGCGTAATTGTTTATATCATCCTTGAGAATTAAAACCTTGGGAAATGCTTTTTTCACATAGGCAATTGAATCATCAGTAGAGCCGTTATCCACCATAATGATCTCTACTTTATCTTGAGGGTAATTGAGCGCGTACAGAGAACCAAAACAATCGGACAAAAACTTCTTGCCGTTATAATTAACCGTAATCACGCTTACCAAAGGTAATTCTTTTTTATGGGCGCTTATTTTTTTATCTTTTTTTATCTTACGCATCTTCAAAAAACCCTCTTTCTCAGCCAGCGATGTTCCATATACACAGTCCCGTGATCCTGCCGGTTAAAAACCGCCTTAAACGCATACGCGTTTCGGCGCAAAAACAAAACCTGCTTTTGCGCCTCATCCCACAGCCCTAGCGAAATACGATATCCTCCCGGCAATAAAGATAAATTCTTAAGCGACAAACTCACCTTGTTCTTGTTGCGGCGCAAATAGATAGTTAAGCCCTGGCAATACACCCCATCATCCCGGTATATCCCCAACCAAAGATAATTACCATTTAACCGCGATTCCCCGGATTTAAAATTTACTAGGAATTTAGCTGATTCACCGGACATAAAGATATCTTTTATTCGGCCAAAAGAATCCGTTACTTGCAACGATTCAAATATATTCAATTCTGGCTTACCGGCATCTTCCACGCCTGGCTTATCTTCCAAAAAAACAGGCGTGGGCGTAAACTCATTGATCATCCTGCCGCTTGACTTAAATGATAAATTTAGAAGCTGCCTTCCGGCGTTCTGCCCGGTAATTATTAAATTGTAGCATCCATCATGATAATCATAAGCTATTGTTTCGTTTTTATCCCATATCGCCACAGAAATCCTGTATTCACCGGGAGCAAGCAACACCTCTTTTAAATCTAATCTAAAGTATCCCTTACCAGGCTTCAGGCTTGAAATCTTGTAATTATCAAAACTAGTGTTCGGGCCATAGCAGTAGGCGCCGTCAGAGCGAAATATCGCTACCCCAAAATGAGGGTCAAAAACTGTATTACGCGCGTTAAAATACACCTTTATCCTCAAAAAATCCCTGCTCTTTATTCTATCAACTTTAAAACCAAACCTATTTCTAAATTCCACTCTTTCGATAACGACTTCCTTAGTACCAAGCTTACTCCCCCAGCTCGAGATATCCTCCGCCCATTTCTTGGTATTTTCTATAAGCCCCGGTTTATTTTGCCTCCCGACGAAAAACTTTTCGCTGTTAAGCAGCTGCCGATACCGGAGAATCGCCTCCGGCACATCCCCGCAAAATAAAAGCCGCCCATGATCCAAAAGAAGAACTTTATCGCAAAGCCTTGAAATTAGTTCCATACTCTGGCTGGTGATAATTAAAGTTTTGCCCGCGCGCCTGAAATCCATGAGTTTTTCATAGCACTTACTTTGAAAAAGGGTATCGCCAACAGCCAGGACTTCATCAATTACCAGGATATCAAAATCAAGATTAGCGATAATGCTAAATCCCAGCCTTAAACGCATGCCCAAAGAGTAACTGCCGATGGGCAGATTAATAAAATCCCCTAATTCGCTGAACTCAACTATCGCGCTATATTTTTCTTCGATCTGGCTTCTTTTAGCGCCCAATATCGCGGCGTTTAAAAAAATATTCTCCCTGCCGCTTAGCTCGTCTTGAAAGCCAACGCCCAGATTAAAAAGCCCCAAAATTTTTCCGCTCAATAAAACCTCGCCTTGAGTAGGAGATAATACTCCGGCAATGATATTTAAAAGCGTAGTCTTGCCCGCTCCGTTTCTGCCGATTACGCCCAGGACTTCCCCTTCGCCCGCCTCTAAAGAAACTCCGTCAAGCGCCCAGAAATCAGCAAGTTCTTTCTTGCCGGGATATTTCTTGCTAATGTTAGTGAGCGTGAGGAAACTTTTAAGCTGGTGATTATTCTTCTCTATTGCCTGGGCCATCTCTAATACCTTTAATAAGATAAATAATCGTTAATAGCCGATCTTTTTTTCGCGTAAAAACCAGACGCGAAAACTAAGATTAACAAACCAAAACCGCACAAAATAACCAAAGAATATAAAAACGCAGGAGTATTGCTTGCGGACAATGAGAATCTTCTTAATAATGCCACCCTATACAGATCTAAAAGCGTGACAAACGGATTGTAAAAATACAAAGGCAATAGCCTCAAAGAGAAAGCGCTCTGGACCAATTTAATGGAATAGAAAGCCGGCGTGAGATAAAAAAGCAGCGAGAGCAAAGGCTCCAGTAAATATTTTATGTCCCTGTGCCTAAGATAAACAATAGACAATACCACTGAAAGCCCCAAGGCAATAATTAGATGGAGAAGAAAAACCACCGGCAGAATAAAAAGCCAGACAGATACTCCTTTTAGAATAAATGCCGCGGTAATTATCAGAATCAATAACCCTGGCAGAAAATTGACCGCGCTAGAAAATACCACGGAAACAGGTATAAGGCATTGAGGAAAATTTGATTCTTTGATTAAATTCCGGTTATCCATGAGGCTGGTGGTGGCGCCGCTTAGCGCTCCTTGAAAGAAGCTCCAGGGAAATACCGCCGACATTAAATATAATAAAAATGGAGCCTCGTCAATCTTGACTTTCAAGATAACCCCGAAGATTAAATAATAAATCGCCGTGGTTAACAAAGGAGACAAAAACGCCCAGATAAAGCCCAAAGCCGGGCGCGCGTACCTCACTTTCAGGTCTTTTATAACCAGCTGTTTAATTAAATTCCGGTGGGTGATTATCTCTTTTAACATCAGTACTTTATTAGGAAATATTTTTCTTCCCGATTATTTTAAATAAACTAGTTTCTATAACTTACTACATATCCAGCTAACAGCTAACACAGCTAACAGACACCTTCCATGCTAATCGGGAAACTGTACCCAAGCCATGCTGGAAAGTGCTTGAGCTTAAGAACGTCTTGGCGTTTCTGCCAAGTCCGTATGAGCCGTAATTAAATGCTAATATTTTCTATATTTTTATAGCTGAATATATTAAACACTCCGCGGCGTTGATCTTCGTTGCCGCCATATACCAATGCCGGCTTGATAGCATTTTTCCTATTGATTTTTTGATAATACCGCAGGCCTTTAAAGTAATCGTCGTTTATCGTGCTTCCCAGTTTTATCTCAACAGGCGTAACAGAAGCGCCGTTTTCAAGGAGAACATCAATCTCGTTTCCAACATTATCGCGAAAGAAATAGATATTGCTGTTTTTGCCCTGGTTTGTCCGGGCTTTCAGAAGCTCGGCAACAACAAAATTCTCGAAAAGCGCGCCTTTTAACGGATGGTTAGCGATGTGTTTGGCGTTCTGTATATCTAAAAGATACGCGGCCAGGCCGCAATCGGTAAAATATAGTTTTGGAGCTTTAATAAGCCGCTTGCCAAAGTTGGCATGATGCGGACGCACAAAAAATATGACATAACTTGCCTCAAGCACGCTTAACCAGCTCTTGGCCGTATTATGGTTAATGCCGCAATCGTTAGCAAAATTTGACAAATTTACGATCTGAGCCGTCCTCCCAGCGCAGAGTTTAAGGAATTTCTCGAATTTTGAGAGATCCTTAACGTTGATTAGCGCGCGGATATCACGCTCCAGATATGTGCTTACATAAAAAGAAAGCGCTTCAGTGGGATTGAGTTTTTTATCGTGGATGCGGGGGTAAAAACCCGTAAAAAGAACTTTGTCTATAGAGGCTGCCTTATTAGAGTATATCTCACTATATGAGAACGGCAAAAGAACAGCCAAAGCGGTCCTGCCGGCAAGGCTCTGGCTAATCGTATCCAAGAGATGAAAGTTCTGGCTTCCCGTCAGTATAAAAAGTCCCGGTTTATCTTTTGTGTCCACTATCCCCTGAATATACGATACCAGTTCCGGGACACGTTGTATTTCATCAATAACAGCCCCCTCTTTAAGGCATTCGCTTAAAAAAGACCTCGGGTCGGTTCTGGCGTAATTACGTATGTCGATATTCTCAAGCGAAAAGTATTTCTTTTTCGGAAATAACGCTTTGCATAAAGTCGTTTTCCCGGATTGACGCGGCCCAGTAAGAGTAACTACCGGATAACGGCGCGCGTAGTGAAGGAGCTTTTTGGAGATAGACCGATTTATCATGCTAAAAGTATATACTAGAATTTACATTTTGTCAATGTAATTATCAATCCGTCACTATGACAAAATTTTATCTTTTTCTGGAGGCTGTTTAACTTCTACGCCATTACTCATCCGACGCAAATAAACGTGCGAAATCTTTATCGTTGTTAAGAAGTTCACTGGGGCTACTAACAACTATCTCTTGCGCGCTCTTAATGAAGCATACGCGGCCGCAGGCGAATACTGTAGCAAGCCGGTGTGAAACTATAACTACAGTAGCAGCCACAAAATTCTTTTTAATCTGCGCGATTATCCTCTCTTCTGTCTCGGGATCGACCGAAGACATCGCCTCATCCAAAATAAGGATATCTGGCCTACGCAGCAGAGCCCGGGCTATAGCAATTCTCTGCTTCTGGCCAAAAGACAGACGGCAGGCATCTTCCCCGATAATCGCGTCATAGCCCTGTGGTAACCGCGTGATAAAATCATGACTACAGGCGATTCTAGCCGCTTCTTCTATATCCGAGAAACTCTTATCTTTTAGCCCATAAGCGATGTTTTCTTTTATGGAGCGGTCAAAGAGAAATGGCTGCTGCGTGGCAACGCTTATGTGCTTACGTAAAGAATCCTGCTTAATATTACTAAGCTCAATTCCATCTAAACATATCCTTCCCTGCCAAGGGTCATATAAACGTAAGAACAAATTTACAAGCGTAGTCTTTCCGCATCCCGACTGCCCAACGATCACCGTCCAAGAAGAAACCGGAATAGTTAAGCGTATACCCTCAAAGACAGTTTTTTCCCGCTCGTAGCCAAAATGTATATCCTCGAAAACGATATCCCTTTTAATCTTACCGATCTCTATCGACTTGGAACTATCGGTTATTTTAGGCAGCAAATCCATCACTTGTGAATATTTCTCCAATGATATTAATTCTTGAGTTATATGCTCAAATCGATAACCTAATGACTGCAGTATAGAGCCCAGCTGGGTCAGATAAATCATTACCGCCGTGTAACTGCCTAATGTCATACGCCCCTTAATAATCATCCAGCCGCCATAAAGCGTGATTGCCCCATAAATAACTTTAGAGAAAAATGAGGCGCCTACCGAACTAACTAACTCCCAGCGAAAATTTTTTATCTGCCAACGAACGTTATCAATAAATAATCGTAAGTAACGATGCCGATTATATTTTCCCGATCCTAAAGCTTTAATAATAAACATGCTCGAAAACGACTCATATAGCTCTTTGCTCAATAAGGAATTTTTCCTCCAAAGCGATTCATAAATAGGCTTTAATTTTTTTTGCATATAGACGCTTTGCAGGATAAACAATGGGCTTAACACTATAAGCGCCGCTGTCATAGGCAGATTAATCCAGAAGCATACCCAAAGTATAAAAGGAAGTTTAACCATATCAACTAAGAAACCCGGCACCTGCTCGAGCAAAAAATGCGATACCGACTGCAAATCTGAAAGCCGATATATATTTTCTCCGGTTGACGCCCCTTGGAAAAAATGCGTATCAAGAGAATAAAGTTTCTTTAGAAATTGGTTTGCCAGGCTTAACCTAAGCGTGACACTAATTCTGTTGCGGATGACATCATTAACTACCTTACAGAGAATACTAAGGATAAATAGCACCGCACCCACGACAGACAGACGCACAAACCGCCCCATATTATTCTGCAAAAACGCCTGGTCAATGACTAATTTTGAGATGTAAGGAGAGATTAAAAGAAAGGATGATGAAATAAGGCTTAAAAAAAACAATACGAAAATAGCTTTTTTATAGCGGAGAATAAAACGCATGTCTACCATAGCATCTTAATTGTGATCACAAAACAAAAAGAGTAAGTAATAACCGTTTCCTTTTATCAAAACTACAATATATTAAATATACACTATAGACCAATGCTTTTCAATAAGAAAACACCTTTTTGGTTCAGCTCTAAAGCAAAAGGCGTAGATTTTATCTACGCCTTTTGCTTTACACCCTATCTACTAACTGCCTGCCGGTAGGCAGACATTCAGACTGAAAAATTCCGGAATTTCCTAAACCGCGGCATCATCAACGCCAAGAAGCAGCTGCGCGAAAGCTAATCATCAAAATTGCAACGTCCCAAAGTAAGCACTCAAACCTTCGAAATTATAACTTCCGTCAGGATTATAGACATTGACACCGCCCAAGACAGTGATTATACCGTCTTTACGCATTACCCCAACTTCAAAAGTCTTGACAGTATTATTTTCTGTTTTATAGATAATAGCGTAGTCCGGATGGCCTTCGGTGAAAACATTTAAAACAAAAAGGGTTTTCTCAAAATAAACAGGTTTATCGGATTGAGCCTGATTAATACCCCGCAGAACTTGTTCTGTAGTATCCGTCATATACGCCGCTACAGTTGTCGCAAAATCCTCTCTGCTATTTGTCGCCCCATATAGATCAGCAAAATCTAGGCGCTCTGGATCAGAAAAATCCGACTTCTTGAAAAAATCATCAAACATCGAACCATCCATCTCCTCAAGATCAATAGCATGAGCTATCTCGTGAAATAAGTCACCGATACTGTTTCTCACGGGCACATGGAACGATAACTCGAGCGTCTTAGTTATATTGTTGTATTGCCCACCGGCGAAATAATTTAACGGAGTCATAAGTACTATTTTTTTTAATCTATCAAGTAGGCCCGGAGGATAGGTATTTAAAATTGAGACAATGATCTGTAGATCGTCTTGAGGAATCTTTTCGTCAATCGCAATACCTTTTTCTGCCTGCTCACCTAAGAAGCCTTCCTTTTTCTGTATATCTTTGAGTAAACCGGTTAAGTATTCCTTAACTTCGGGGTCATTATTAGAATTCGATTTTTCGTTCACCGCGGCTTCAATTTCTGATAAACTGCCTATAGCTAATATCACCTGCTTGATCCCCTCGCGCACCGGCTGGCTAATCGTTTTATCGCATAACGTATCTATATAGCTGGTTACCTCGCTTATCCCTATGCATCTGAAAGCATACACAAAAGAAGAAATTACCGCAGGGTTATTTTCTTTCTTAAAAACGTTAAGAATTTCTAAAGTAGCGGCTTCTTTTTCTTTTATTCCCCCAATAACAGAAATAATCCTGCCTAATGCCATAGCAGCTGACATACGCACTAATTCATCCGTATCTTTTTGTAAAACATCAAGCACAGGAGCAATCGAGCTCGCATCACGTTTTATGCCTAAAAGAGCAACTACGGCTAGACGCACTTTAGGATTATTATCTACCAAGGCTAAATTAAGCTTTGACAACAAAAACTCTGGTTCAATAATACTGAGGGTACTAAACGCCCCATAGTATTCATTATCATTTGTGCTGTTTAATAATTGTATTAATGGCCCAACCGCTTGGCTGCCGAATTCTGCTAAGGCAAGGGATATCCCTACTCCTTTCCAGTTATCCGTAGGATTATCAACCAACATACTGATTAAATAATCTATGACTTCATAGTGCTTGGTTTTCGCGGCTAACACGCCTAAGTCACCGACCATCAGAGCAAATGTCCAATCATCTGTTTCTCTTTTTAAAGCCTCCTCTATCGGAATAATAGCTGCCAGGTCGCCTATCTGGGCTAAACCATTGGATGCCCCCATACGCACCACACTATTCACGTCCCCTAAAGCGTTAATTAAATATGGAACGGCTTTACTGCTTTTAATTTTGCCCAAAATGACGGCTATTGGTTGCCGTAACCCTGGATTTTCATTTGGGTTGCTAAAGACCTTGATTAAATCATCCTCAGCAAGAAGGCCTATCCCTTCTAAGGCACGGGAAGATGCCCAAAATATATCTTTATTACCCCTGATCAAATACCACATTAACGGTTCAATCGCTGCTAGTTTTGTTTCATTTGTAGCATTATTATTAATGTTATACTTTACTATACTATTTGAGGCCTTTATCCAAATCACAGCAGTTTTTTGCCCGCTAGAATCATTATTAGTCTCAATATTCACTGCCTCGGAATATCCGGTAACTATCTGATCCACGCGTTCCTGGCTCGCCATACCTATCGCTTCCACAATTGGCTTGACTGGTGTATATATCACTAACTTCGCGGCTACTGCTGCCGAGGCGACCTTATTTATAATGCTAACGCCAGCTTTATTGGCAGATTCCACTATCGCTCCTAAAGTATCTTCACCCGCTTGATTCTTCACCCCAACGCTCTGCTCAATAGTTTGTATGGCAGACTGCTCACTGGTTTGAGTGAGTAATTCCATCCCAAGCCCCAAATTCACCTTAGGCAGCCAAATAGCTTTAGGATCAGCCAAGACTTCATCCGCGGTCTTATCCTTAAGATTCAAAAAAACTATCGCATCCTGGGCATTGATTTTCCCATCGCCATTGATATCGGCTTTGGCCTTGTCAAACTTTGCCTCGCCGCTTAGTATAGCCTCATCAGTAATAGTCCCTGCGTTATCCCCGGTAGCATTGCTAAGTAGATTCTTTGTTACGTCTTCCCGGCCATTGACTGTTTTCTTCTTAAAAATACTACCGATACTATACTGCAGTATCGCGTCTCTATCTCTATTATCCACCTCGCCATCACCATTAACATCCAAGAGAAGTCCTATAGGGTTTGTTGACAAAGCAGTTGGTGTTGTTTCAAGGGGAAGAGTGGAAGCAAAAGGAAGCGAATCAAGCCCGGCAGCTATTCTTTTTATCTTAATGGCATCGGCAGAGGTTAGCTTTCCGTCTCCTTTTAAATCAGCAGCCTGGATCTGGGCCTCGGTGGGAGTTAGTATCCCCGCGGCAAATTGTAAAACGAGTTCCGCGTCCGCTTCAGTAACATTCCCATCACCATTAACATCCCCGGGGATGATGATATTCTCAGTAAGTGTTGGTTTGGTATAGCTGGGGGTTGTTACGGGAATAAGATTATTATTCCCTGGGTAAATAACCGCATCAGGCTGCTCAGCAAAGCTCTGTGGAATGATAAGAAATACGCTGAATAAAGCATAAACGGTATGCTTGGATAGAATGGTTGGTTTCATAACTATACCTCGTTTAAAATATAACTGATTAAAGGACCATTTCCTTTTATCTTTCTATTGCTATTTAAGGATTAGCATATTGGATTTGCCTGACAATACTCCCGGGATAACCAAGCGAGCAGGTATAGGTTACCTGTGTGAGGTTAAAGCTATTGGAAACCTAGAAACGTCACCTAATTTTAAAAAATAACAACTGTCAAGTGTGAAGACCTGACCCTCTATTGTTCTCACAAATGCAAAGTTCAATAAATTAGTGAATAAAATAAATCTTCCAGCCCGAGCAGGTTGTATTCATAAGTATTATTGCTAGAATTATAGCTGTATAAATTCACATTCCCAATACGATAAATTTTACCTTGACTATCTCTATCTAACGATAACTTTTTCGCGATAATCGGTCCGTCGTCATCACCGGCCTTCACAAATATCATTGAAACTTCACCCGTGGGTTTTCCATCTTCAATCTTGTCAGCCAGTAGATCCAAGAAAAACAAGCATCTTTCAAATAAAAGCATTTTTTGAACGGAATCTCCCTGTCCACTTTTCGCTATTTCAATTGCTTTAATAAATTCCTCCGCGGTACCGTTATATACATAGTCCGCGAATAGAATAGCAAACTCCTCTACTACATTTCCTTCATCGCCGAGCGCGCGAAAAGCCGCGGCATCAGCTTTATTTTGATCAACAAAATGGCCTATCTCGTGCAACAACTCTGAACTCGAACAAGTATTAGGATTTATCGTAATAATTTTTCCACGCCAATCATCCAGGGGATAACAGCCAATAAATCTTGATACATTTTCACTATTTATGGCTTCCAACCCGGAGATTAAATCTTTGGGCAAGCTGGACAAAACATTTGAGATCATTTTTATTGTGTTTAACGGCGTGGAATCTCCGACTTTAATATTGAATTTTATTTCTATTTCCGCCCTCGCTTGCTCCCTTCCATCCAAATCCGTTAATAATTGCTGTAAATATTCCTGGTTTGCTAAATCTTTCTCGCCATTAATTTCTTCTTCTAAATACACCCTAACTTTAGAATCGCCTATCCAGAGTAATGTTTCTAATATGGCCTGACGGGTGGAGATAGAGTTATTTATTAGATTGTCTAATAGGGGCTTTATGGCGGGCACGCCTATTGTAGTTAAAACTTCTATTGCTAATTGCTTCATCCAAATCCTGCTCATTGGAGATGCGTCATCTTGAGATATATCTGCTTTATCTTCCCCCGAGCCGTCCGTTGCCTCAATTATAACCTTTATTAATGGCTCTATCGCCGAATTTCCTATTCTGCCCAACGCTGTTACTACCGCATCGCGAACATCTTTCTCTGGATCATCCAATAATTCTATCAACGGCAATACAGAAGCGGGATCCTTTATTAAACCCAGGGAAACCGCGGCGTTTACCCTAACGCTGGCATCGTTATCAGATAAAAGCAACGTAAGCAAAGGCACGGCACGAACATCTCCTATTTTACCTAAGACATCCACTATTTTCTTTAGCACCTTAATATCTGTTGTATTTGATAAAAGCTCTAGCAGAGAAGGTACTGCCGGTTTTCCTATCCCACCTAAAGCGGATATGGCTACCTCGCTTAAAGAATTTTTCTGCTTTATGATATTTATCAATACGGGAATAACGCCCGGGCTTCCTATTTTGCCTAATACCACCACAATATCACTACGGATACGAACCGGTAAATTACTATTATTTACCGCGCCTGACAAGAGCGGAACAATAGAATCGCCCATTTTAACTAAAGTTGATTTTACTGCTTGAGAAACTTGATTATCGCAAACAACTAATATATTTATTAACGGATTAACCGCGGGTAAGCCTAACGTAATGTAATAATTTAGAGCTTTGTCTCTTTTTTTGTAATCCCGCAATTCTTCAAGCCACGCGTTCGTCACAACAGCTGTTTCTGAAAGATTATTATTGCTTAATACGGCTATGAGAGTTTCCGAATTAGTTGGGCCATTAATGCTTTGATTAGTTGTTTTTTGCGAAGCATTATTCCATAATGCGATAGTCTTTTTCGCAGTGGCATCATTATTTGTCTGGATATTCACTGCCTCGGGATGATCGGTAACTATCTGGTCTACACGTCCCTGGCTGGCTATATCTATCGCCTCTACAATCGGCTCAACCGGTGTATATATCACTAACTCCGCGGCTACGTTAGCTGAGGCAACCTTGTCTAAGATGCTGATGCCCTGTTTGTTGGCTGTATCCACAATAGCGCCCAGGGTGTCCTCACCGGCCTGATTCTTCACTCCGGCGCTCTCTTTAATATTCGGTATAGCGGCCTGCTCGCTAGCCTGGGTAATCAAGTCTAACCCAAGCTCCGAATTCACCTTGGGCAGCCATCCTTCTTGTAAGGCTTGATCAGAAGTTTTTGTTTCCAGATTTAAAAAAACTATCGCATCCTGGGCATTGATTTTCCCATCGCCATTGGTATCGGCTTTAGCCTTGTCAAAATTTGCCTCGCCGCTTAGTATAGGCTTATTAGTAACAATCCCTGCGCTATACCCCGCGCTATCCTGGGTAACGCTATACCGGGTAACATTGTTAAATAGATTCTTTGTTGTGTCTTCCGTCTTCTCAACAATACTACCGATACTATACTGCAGTATCGCGTCTCTATCTCTATTATCCACCTCGCCATCACCATTAACATCCAAGAGAAGTCCTATAGGGTTTGTTGACAAAGCGGCTGGCTCCTGCATCTGCTGGGAGTCGGGATAATAACTTGTCTCTGGAGTTACAACCTCTGAACTTTCCTGAGGCTGGGAGGCCAAAGGATCAGCAGCAGTTGGTGTTATTTCAAGGGTATCAGTGGAAACGACAGCAGGAGCATTATCCAGGGTAACTGAGGGCACTGGTATTACTACAGCCGAAGGAAGTAGATCAAGCCCGGAAACTATTCTCTGTATCTTTATGGCATCAGCAGAGGTAATTTGCCCATCTCCTTTTAGATCAGCAGCCTGAATCTGGGCTTCGGTAGGCGTTAGTATCCCCGCGGCAAATTGTAAAACGAGTTCTGCGTCCGCTTCAGTAACCTTACCATCGCCATTAACATCCCCGGGGATGATGATATTCTCAGTGAGTGTTGGTTTGGTATAGCTGGGGGTTGCCACGGGAATAAGATTATTATTCCCTGAAAGAATCGCATCAGGCTGCTCAGCAAAGCTCCGCGGAATAATAAGAAATACGCTGAATAACGCGTAAACGGTATGCCTGGATAGAATGGTTAGCTTCATAACTATGCCTCGTTTAAAATATACTATAACCTAAAAGAATCTGCTTGCGCTAAAACGCAGTTAATACCGTGGTAAAAAAATAAAAAAAGCCACCTTACCCTCTTTTCTTTAGGGTAATGTGGCTAATTAATAGCGTAATACCTAGAATGGCCTCTTTTAACAACGCGCCCTCGCCTTTGTCCGTGGCTTTGGATAATACATACTGCTATAAAGACGGGTTACTAATAATGGCGATAGGCGTACTCTTAACCTATAATCAACACCTCCTTTTGTCTTAGACTGGAATTAACTATACACTATATTTGAATGGTTTTCAAGTGAAAATTGATATTTTTTAGGCCTAAAGTATAGCTTTTGCCAGCTCGCAAAAATAGGGGATCACAGCCTCTTTATCTCCTGTCTCTAACAAAGCTTTACCCGGACATCGGCCACATCGGCTTCGCACATCGCATACTTTACAGAGCGAGCCATTATGAAAACGCTGTACACGTATCCAATCTAAAAGCTTATCGCGCGCTAAAGATACGTCCTCTTTTATAACGCTTACTTTAGGCTCTCTAATGCATAAACAAGGGATCATATTCCCACAAGGATCAATATGCATCCCATCGCCACCGCCGATAGCGCAATTAAAAAGGCCTCCAGCATCTTCCTGATGAAAGCCAGCCTGACAATCATCGGCTAATATTTGTTTTCTTCGGCCATTGAAGTTCAACACCTCCTGCGGAGAAAGCCGTAGCTCACACGGAAACCTGTTACCGTTTAACCGCGCCTGCAGGATGACGCTCGGTTTAAAACGCAAACCCAACCCTTGGATATACTTTTTTATGCGCGGCAGTTCTTTGAGGTTATCTTTGGTCACCTGCGTTTTTATTTTTACTTCAAGCCCTGCCCTTTGCATTAAATCTATCCCTTCCAATGTCTTTTCAAAAGAACCTTTTACCTGAGTTATTTTATCGTATACATCTTTGGTGGCGGCATTCAGGGTCAGCTCAATGACAAAAGGCGGCTTCTTGGCTAAATAAGTGACGATCTTTTGCGTCATAGAGTAACCATTAGTAAACAACGTTATGATGAAACCTTTCTGTTTAGCGTAATCATAAATTTCTAAGAAATCCGGCCGGGTAAGCGGGTCCCCGCCGGTAAAACACATCCAAATTACTCCCGCAGAATATATCTTATCCAGGAGAGCCTTAACCTGGTTTGTCTTTAATTCCTTCTTTAACAGTGATGGTTTATTATAACAATCCGTGTAACAATGCCGACAATGCAAGCCGCAGCCAAAGGTCAATTCGAATTGGCAAATATTAGGGTTATTTTTTTGCCAATTACTTTGATGTGTTTTTAAGCTAAAAGTTTTGTATTGGTATTCTTGCATAACATTGTCAGATTATTTAATAATCTCTAAATTTCTAATTTATAAAAAATAGCGACTCGTGCCATAAATTTCTGCGAAGGACAATCGCTCGGTATCAAAGCTAAGTAAACTACAGGTTACAAACGTTAAAATTATCAAAGGCTAATGTCACAAAACACTAAGAACTTGAGGCGTTAGCATGTGCTTCCCCGCACGTCACCATATGTTTACTATGATCCGACCAGATTTTGCAAGCCGTAAAACCAGGTTGGCCGTCAAGGGTCCAATAACGCATGCCAACGCTATAACAATTGCAACTCAACACCGCTTGCTCCGGGTTAAGCTTAACCCGGGTAATCTGTGGCTTAAACTTTGGTTTCTTCATCTGCCTCTCCTTTCATTTGATATTCCGCACAAACCCAATTACTTTTTTATCATTCACAAATCCCAAACTGTAACAAGGAACCACCTTAATCAACTCCTGGCAAAATGATATGATATTTTCAAGGCAGGCCTTGTCCCAAAACGCGGGGAAAAGCGCCGGGTAGAGAAGTTGAAACGCGTCTTTTTCAAAAATCCTGCGCGCCGTATTTTTCTTGGCATGATGGATAAAAAACAGTTTCTTAAGCGGCGCGGATTCAATCCGTGAGGTAAGATAGTCGCTGAATTCTCCATGCCAGGGAGAACCGTGCATATAAAAGTTGCCTTTTTGTTTACGCACGATAATCCGATCGTCGTTTAGAACCCTGGCTTTGGAATGTTTATGCCACAACCGAGCGGTAGTGCTTTTACCAGCTCCGGATTTACCGGCAAAAATCAGGCCGCTCCCATCCGTATCCTTTACTCCCACGGCATGCGTAAAAATCCCCTCCCCGCGCGAAGCAAAATAATTAATCAGCAGCACCTGTATAAAATCATAAATAAGATCTGTAGGCGCCCAAACTACTCCCTTGTTTTTTTTTGGCAAAAGATACGCTGTCACTCTATTGAATCCCTTATTCACTACCATAACCTGCTTCTTATCTTCCAAAGGGCAGCTGTAGACATAGCGGCTTGGGGTTCTCCTCAACCGCCAGTTCTCATCGCCGCTCTGGAAATGGTAAGTAATAAATACCGGCTTCGTATTTTGGAATTCCGGCAGGGATTTAACAAGGCGCACATCAATCACAATATCCGCTTGCGCGCTCCCCGCGTAGAAAAAATTATTAAACCGCTCTGCTGCTTGTTGTTCCTTCTCGGCTTCAGTAAGCTTCTCTACGGGAAATTCACTGCGCATTTCGATAACTGTATCCGCGATTTTTAGTTTCTCAATTGTTTTAGCCATGGACAACTACCCTTTCTCCTTCATTAATAGTTCTCTTCTTCAAAACACCCGCCGCTTGGTAACACTCGGAATCAGGCATCAACAATGAACCACTGCTGAGCCACCCCTTAGCCGGACACCATTTACAATATACTCGTAAATCGCACGTTGCGCATTTATAATCGCTATCTGGCGCAAGTGATGAAACAAACCCTTTTATTTTATCCCACGCCATCAATAAACTCAATCTCTTTTCTTCTGTTTCACTTTGCCTGATGACCTTTATTTTATACTTCGGCTCCTCTATCATCAAACACGGTTTAAGTTCCCCTTGCGGCGTAATCGCCGCCTGGCTTAACCCAACGCCGCATTTAAATAAATTATTAGTTTTTAGCTCAACAATATCATAATCGCAATTTTTCTTTAAAATATAATCCTTATCATTGTTAAAGCGCCTCTTATGAAGAATCCCCGTTTTCTCCTTTAAACTTCCCCTAAACTCGTAAGGCTCTGGTGAACCGTCAAGCTTACGCGAGAGCCGGTCGTCTAGACGATGCAAAGATCCTAACGAAGCGGCAAAATCTTGAATCTGATTAATTTCTTCCTGATTATCCTTAAGAACACAGGTTTTAAAACCCAAAGCTACGCGATTTTGGCGTAAAAAATCTATAGCCTTAAAAACCCGGTCACGCGATCCAGGCACTTCGCTTACCGCTTCAAAAGCTTTTTGGCTCATTCCTGGAATGGTAATATCGACCTTATTAAGCCTTAATCGGCCAAGTTCCCGCGCGACCGCTTTATCAATTAAAGAACCATTCGTATAGAGAATAATTTGGAATCCTTTATTCTTGGCGTAAGCGATGATTTTTAATATATCCTTACGCATAAACGGCTCGCCACCAGTAAGCCCCAGGTAAAAACAGCCGATTTCCGCGAGCTGATCGAGTATCGAATAAACTTCTTTAGTCTTTAGCTCGCCATATTTACGATAACTAAAAGGTACATAACAATGTTTACAGTGAAAATTGCACCGGTAGGTAAGTTCAAACATTACTCGCAAAAGAACCCTCTTATCCTTCGCGAACTTATGTACACGTTGCCAAAACGCTGCGTAGGATTGAGATTGCATATTACTTCTTTCCCATCTCTTTTGCCGTGGCTTTCGCCAACTGGCAATAATACGGCACCGGCGCCTCTTCATCGCCGGTCTCTAAATACGCCCGCGCCGGGCAATGATAACAGATAGGCCTTAAGCGACAATTAATACACTTAGAATTTGTCTTGAATTTCTCGGAAAGCAGTCGCGGGAATACTTTATAAAAACCATCATGAAAAGAAGTAGTTTTCAAATCCACGCTAAACTTGTCCGAAAACTGACAGAACTTTAAGCGGCCGTAGGGATTAATAAAAAAATTGCTCATCCAGGAATTGCAACGATAGAGATAAGCTTTATCTCTATTTATATCTAGGATATCGGCACGCATGCCTTTCTGATATTCAGCCCAGATATCCGGGTCTTGCTTCCTTGCCTCCATTATCTCCCCAAAAGAAAGCCGATGCGCGCAAGAGGACCGGTCGCCATTGAGGCGCGGGTAAATCATAGGGTCATATTTAAAATGGTAGCGGCCTCGGGATTTACCCAACAGCTCATCCGCAAAGGCCTTGATCTTACCCAACTCATGCTTATTTTGCTTAAGGCAATTTGTTTTCAAAATAAGCGGCAATCTCCTCCTTTTGATTTCTTTAATATTCGCTATAACTTTTTCAAATGATCCAGAAACTTGTGTAATGCCCTCATAGGTCTCTTGCGTTATGCCGTTTAAGGTAATCTCAATAGAATAAGGTGGAGATTTAACGAGAAAATCCAGGATTCTGTTAGTAAATAGCAGTCCATTGGTAAAGACCGTAATAAGAAACCCTTTTTTTTTGGCATAAGAGTAAATTTCTAAAAAATCGCGCCTCACAAGAGGATCGCCCCCGGTAAAACACACCCAAACCACCCCGGCATCATATATTTTATCAAGAAGTAATTTAACTTCTTTGCTTTTAAGTTCTTTTTTTTTATGAAAGGAGTTATTGTAGCAATCCGTGTAACAATGCCGGCAATGCAAGCCGCAGCCAAAGGTCAATTCAAATTGGCAAATATTAGGGTTATTTTTTTGCCAATTACTTTGATGTGTTTTTAAGCTAAAAGTTTTGTATTGGTATTCTTGCATAACATTGCCAGATTATTCAATAATTTCTAAATTTTTAATTTAGAAAAAATAGCACATCGTGCCATAAATTTCTACGAAGGACAATCGCTCGGTATCAAAGCTAAGTAAACTACAGGTTACAAACGTTAAAATTATCAAAGGCTAATGTCACAAAACACTAAGAAATTGCGGCATTAGCATGTGCTTCCCCGCACGTCTTAACAACTCTACCCCCCCAGCAAGCCATATAACCAGAGTATCCGCCAAGGGTCCAATACCTCAACCCACCGCTATAACAATTACAACTCAACACCGCCTGCTCCGGATTCAATTTTACCCGCGCAATCTGTGGCTTAAACTTTGGTTTTCTCATATCCTAATACCTCCTATTCTCACTTTACCGCCTCTATCTCCTTTAAATCCTTAAACAAACCTTCCATCTCTTTGTCTACTTCTGCCTCGGTGGCGTCGAATTCATTTAAAACCTCTTTTTTAATCTGGGCGAGCGTCCTCTTGCCGTTAATCAGTTCCCAGACGCGTGAGGCAGGTTTATTTAAGGTATAGATACAGTTTATCTCATCCGAAGTTTTGTAAATCGGCAAAAGTATAGTTTCATCCTCAATGACCCGCGTGACCATATTTGGATTTTTGCGCAATGGCGTTTTTTCTTTCATGGCATGGCCTCCTGTTTAAGTGTATTGATCATCTTTTCTATACTGTGCATCATTATTTTAGTTTTATGTATATTTCTAATATTTTTTCCCGCTTTCAACCGTGTGTGTTTTACGCGCGAAAATTCTCTCTTAAGTTTCCTGTATTTTATGGCAACGTATTTAATTATATCATCTTTTATCTTGAGGTGGGAGGAAATTTTTAATGCCTGGAGAAAACGGGATTTATATCAAATATCGCTTTACGGCGGGTTTTTTTTGGTATGCGGATACTCAATATTCTTTCCCAGAAATTTAAAACCTTATCAAACCACAAGCCCCGCTTAGGATGGCTTACTACGTTTTTAATATCCTTTTCGCTATAAACTGAATAAAGCCATTGCACTCTCTTTTCGTCGCCATAATTTAACACTTGAGTGATAATCAACTGCTTGTCCTTCTGAAGGCCAAGTTTATTTATATCGCAGGACCACAGGCAGGGCGCCACAAATTTAGGGATCGGCTTATTTCTCATGCGGGTTCCACCTTCTTTTTACCTGCCCAACCTCTGCCTCAAGGTATTTTTTTACTTTCTCCCAGCTAAGCGGTTTTATTAATTCTACTTCTGCCGCCTGTTCTCCTTGGGCATCCTTAAAATAAACCAGCGCCTGACAGGCGAGATATTTATTAAAACCGGCATATTTTTTCTTGGTTAAATTCATAATCTTTTCTAAACCAAAAATTTGTGATAAAAAATACAGGTCAATAAAATCCCTTTTAACCCCCCTTTGAATAATCGCAATCAGCTTCATTGCCGCGATATCTTCTAATGAGGCGATATTTAGGTTTTCGCTGGTTATTAGTGGTTTAAGCAAAGGATAGCTGTAAGTAAAAAAACTCACGGCAATATTGTTGATTTCTAAAAAAAGGGTGTTTTCTGCCGTATTACCAAGCAATATTTTCCCCGGTTTTTGCGCTTGAAAATCTTGATAAATCTTAGCCGGGTTGAATTTATTTTGATTATAAAAGTCAAAATCCACTGAAATGCGGTGCCCTATCTGTAAAGCCAAAGCAGTGCCGCCGGCTAAGTAAAAACTTCTGTTTTTTAAAAATTTTAGCCCAGGAAGAAGCGCTCGCCTTTTTTTATCCAATATATCCCACTGCAGATTAGTTCTTTCCATTGGGCTCCATTATAACACAAAAATTAAGTTTTTATTAAAACATTGTAAGCCTTACGAACTTCGATTATTTTTCATCTTCTCCCCAGATAAGTGTATTAATCATCTTTTCTATGCTGTGCATCATTCTTTTAGTTTTATCTGTATTTCTAATATTTTTTCCCGCTTTCAACCGTGTGTGTTTTACGCGCGAAAATTCTCTCTTAAATTTACTGTATTTTATGGCAACATATTTCATTATATCATCTTTTATCTTGAGGCGGGAAGAAATTTTTAATAGCCTCCAAAGCGGCTCAATGCTATTCAACCCAAGCCTTATGGCATCCTGATAGCAGCTTACTGCTTTCGTGAAGTTCCTTTCTTTTTCGAATACGCGCGCCAACAAATAATAAGTTTGATGATAAAACGGGTCTTGGCGCTTATATCGCGTTAATAAAACTTTAGCTCTTGGCAGATTAGATAAGTGAAATTCCGCTTTGGCTAAGCCAAACAAGCTTTGCTTCCTGGATTTACTAAACATTTCACTTTCTGGCAAAGCAAGGGCATTGGTAAAATAATTTTTTGCCCTCGCGAAATCCTTGCTTGCTAAAGCGATATTGCCCAGGCCCGCCAAACAATTAGCATTCCGAGGGTCAACTCTTTGGATGCGCAAAAATTCTTTCTTGGCGGCGGCAAGCTTGCCTATGGCAAGTTTGAGAAAACCGTAGTTATTATCAGCCGCACGGTAGGTTGAATTTAATTTCACCGCTCTCTGATAGCACCCCTTATTGCCGGTGGAATTAAACTTAGAAAAATAATCCGCGGCCAGGCGGTTTTTCTGATAACGCCTCAAGAATTTACCCGGGCTTAGAAGATAGGCTATCTCATCTCCCAGATGTTTATATATTATTGGCGTGAATCCGCCATTAACCGAATAAGCGATAGTAGTTATAGCCGGGCGCTTTATCCTTGGGTTAAGTTTACCTGCCAGCTCCTTAGCTAAAATCCATGACTTTCTTTTTCCAATATCAATAGTTGGCGATGCCGCGCGGATACTCGGGATAACCAGATAATCCGTATCAATATCCAGCAACACCTTACGCCTGAATATCGGCAACGAATCTAAAGAGCAGGCTATAAACTTCCTGCCAAACAGCTCCCCGGTCAAATACCTTCCCCCATACCTGATACCTGTCAAGTGAAACGTGCTGCTGGTAAGTAATTTTCTTAATGAGCTTGCCGAACGCTCAAACTCCCGCGCATCACCTGGAATCACCCAGTAAAAATCCCGAACAATTCCCTCGCGCATCGCCGGATAAATATAATTACCGATATTCGTCTGCCGGTCAAAATCAGACGCATACTGCTTGTAAGCAATGTTTGCTTCCAATCCCGCTTTAAGCTCGGCTAAGCTTTTTACCTGTCTTATCAGTTGATCCACGGACTGCGCCTGATGGCGCCCAAAATCCATATGCGCGTCAATATGCACCAAATCCAGATCTCGTATACCCTGACGCCTCCAGATACCCAATGCTTCATCGTGATCTTCAATTAAAAAGATATTTTTCATACCTTAGAGCGCAGTATTTTATAGATTGGAACTACCAACGCAACAAATCTACTTAGAAACGGGGCCACAATAAGAATAAAATACTTTATTCCTCTTGCCCGCCAGCATACAAGATTATATGTCCTATCTCGGCGGATCAACGCGCAAGCCTTGCCTACCAACTGCTCTTGGGAAACAGCTTCAGGCGCGGCAAAAGAATTATCCCCCCTCATATATAATATGTATGTACCATTACGTTTAACTTTACGAATCAAGCGGTGGCATACTTTCTGTCTGCTCGCCTCATAAAGCACGATATCCCCCGGCCGTAAAACCTCAGCCGCTGCCTGTTCAATAATTAGCTTGTCGCCGCAGCGCACAAACGGCCACATACTAAATCCGCTGGCCTCAAATAACTCTATATTTTGCTCTATAGGCATATCTTATACTTTAAAACAACTTAAAAAATACCAAAAACCAAGACGCTGTTGATTAACAGTAAGTTATGCAATAATTCTTTTTTCTCAATCTGTTTTTAATGGGGAATAATATCTTAACATAAATAATTACAGATGGTTACACATGTACTAATTCCCATTAACAAAAAGCCGGTTCTGACATAGTAACTCTTTAACATTTTAAACTTTTACTTTCAAGAATTGGTTATTTGTTTAGATTTCTTAAATTTGAAAAACCATTTTTGTAATTCTTTATTAGCTTGTTCTATTTGGCCAATATTTCTGTAGCAATTGGAAAGAGAGAAACTTACCTGAGCCTTTTCTGGGCTTATCTTTTTTGCTTTTTTAAGTTCGTTTATTGCCTTTTTATATTGTTTAGTTCTCTCATAACAATAACCTAAAAGAAAATGTATACTACCTTCTTTATAATCTAATTCTATTACCTTATTTGCTGTTTTGATTGCTTCCTCATAGTGATTGAGAACAAAGTAGGCCCTGGCCAAACCTAGATAAATAGCGCCTTCATTTGGGAAAATCTTTAAAATTCTTCTGTACAACTTTACAGCCTTTTCACTTTCTTTAATTCTAATAGGATGAGTTGAGCCTAAAAAATAGCTATCAGTTATAACCGCTTCGTTTACTAATTTACTACAATAATTACATTCATTACAGTTACCAGTACATTCAAGCATTTTTTTAAAGAAATTGCCTTCATTAAGTACCTTTGAATCAATGTATTTAAAATATGGGCCAAGGCCTGAACAGTCCAACAATGATAATAAATTACCATTGAAATTTTGATTTATATACGCTTTTAAACGAAATTCAATTATAGAAGTAGAAGAATCCCGACTTGAAATTTTAAAATAGTCTACAAATTGAATATAATATTTTAAAGCATCCGGTGGAATAAATGGAATGCTAAAAATCTTTGCGGGATTTTGGGAGAGAATTTTCATACACCATTTCTCAAAAAAAATTCCACTTATCATCTCAGTTTTTAACTTTAACTTTGTGTGTGCTATAAAATTATAATGCATATTTCTAAAGGGACAATTTCTCAGACATCCCTCATTAAGCATTATTTTTATTTTAAGCCCAGTTTTATTCTTAATTTTCTTAATCAAAGAGATATTTCGATTTATATCCCTATCAATAACCAAGATGTCCACGCCTAAGTCTTTAAGATATAAAGCGTGTTCTACTGTCTTTACATAACAATTAACAGATGATTCTACTTCAATTTCTTTAATTTGCTCCTTAATCTCAGAAATATAGACAGGATTCGTAACTATTACACTTCTTAATCCTAAACTTTTCAATTTTTGTATATAATCAATAATTTTTGAAAAGATTTTCTTTTCTAGCCCCGATTCTCCTTCACATGTTGCATTTAACAGCAGCTGAGGTCTTATGTTTAACAAGTTACATTTTTTAATTATTTCAGGAATTTCATTTGAATAACTATTTTTTTGAAGAATATGCCTTCCTGAACCTAAGTATTGGCGGGGTATTGGAAAATAAAGAGATTCGATATTATCTTTATAAACATCCAGAAGATTCAATAATTTAATATCGTGATTATATCCTATAGAGAATTTCATTCTTATTAATCCTTTTACTATCCCTTTTAATTATTCCTAGTGTATTAAAATATTTTTTAAAAAAATACCAAAAACCAAGACACTGTTGTAATAGTGGATTATACAATAATTCTTTTTTCTCAATCTGTTTTTAATGGGGAATAATATCTTAACATAAATAATTACGGATGGTTATCAAGAGCGTCTTGGTATTTTTTTGGTATTTTGCATTATCATCTCTATAATTTTAGATTACGCAATCTGAGAGAATTCCCGATTACTGAGACTGAACTGAAACTCATTGCCGCGCCGGCAATCATCGGATTCAAAAGCAACCCTAAGAATGGATAAAGTACGCCCGCGGCAATAGGAACGCCTAAAGCATTGTAAATAAAAGCAAAAAATAGGTTTTGACGAATGTTGCGCATAACCCCTCGGCTAAGCCTAAGCGCCTTAACAATTCCATTAAGATCTCCCTTAACCAGGGTAATCCCCGCGCTTTCAATTGCCACATCCGTTCCCGTGCCCATAGCCACACCGATATCCGCTTCGGCCAATGCCGGCGCGTCATTAATGCCATCTCCGGACATCATCACCTTCGCTCCTTCGCTCCTTAACTTCTTGACAATCTCCTGCTTATCTTTTGGCTCGAGTTGTGCATAAACGTCAGTAATGCCTAATTCTTTGGCAATGGCCCGCGCAGTTTTTTGATTATCACCTGTCAGCATAACAATTTTCAAGCCCATTTTACGCAAAGCGCGGATAGCATCAGGGGTTGTTTTCTTGATCGGATCTGAAATCCCGAGTATCCCCGCTGTTTGTCCGTCAACAGCTATCCAGATAATCGTCTCGGCCCTCTCTTGAAGTTCGCCGGAGTTCTTTTTTAATTCTTCGAGCAAAGTTATTCCATTGTCTTCGATAAACTTTTGTTTTCCAAGTAAAACTGCTTTGCCATTGACTTTACCTTTAACCCCTTTGCCGGTTACGGATTGAAAGCCATCAACTGGCGCCAATTCGTAGTTTTTTTCTTTCGCGTAATCAACTACGCAGCGAGCTAGCGGATGTTCGCTGCTCTGTTCAATAGAAGCGGCTAGGCTCAACAATGATTTTTCATCCCAACCGCTTGCCGGAATAACCGCGGTTACCTGCGGCTTGCCGGCGGTCAAGGTTCCGGTTTTATCCGTAAGGATATGCGTTACTTTCTCGCACTTTTGGATCGCCTCGGCGTTTTTAATTAATATACCTGACTGCGCGCCAATTCCGACGCCAACCATAATGGACATCGGGGTTGCCAGGCCCAGGGCGCAAGGACAAGCAATGATCAAAACCGAAATAGCGCTAATTAAGGCATACGCCAAAGCCGGCGGCGGGCCAAATATGGACCAAATAATAAAAGCAGCTGCCGCGCACCCCAGCACAACAGGAACAAAATACCCGGAGATTTGATCCGCGAGTTTCTGAATAGGAGCGCGGCTGCGTTGCGCGTCAGCTGCCATTTTCACGATTTGAGAAAGCAGGGTTTCAGAACCTATTTTTTCAGTCCGCATCAGAAAAGTACCTGTTTGATTAACCGTCGCGCCGATAACTCGATCTCCTTCTTTTTTGGCAACCGGAGCCGGCTCCCCTGAAATCATTGATTCATCAATTGTGCTCTTGCCTTCGGTAATCATACCATCCAGGGGCACCTTCTCTCCCGGGCGCACCCGCAATAAATCACCTTTTTGAATTTGATCGATGGTAATATCTTCTTCTTTACCCTCTCGAATACGGTGCGCAACCTTTGCGGCTAGGCCCAGCAGCGCTTTAATCGCCTGGCCTGTTCTACTGCGCGCTTTTGCTTCCAGAAGCTGCCCTAAAAGCACTAGAACCGTAATAACCACGGCGGCTTCAAAATACAATCCGATCTGGCCATGCTGTTTTAATGATATGGGGAAAATATTCGGCAAAATTATGGCTATCGCGCTAAAACCATAGGCTGACCCCACGCCCAGAGCAATTAAGGTAAACATATTAAGGCTTTTATTCAAAACCGATTTCCAGGCTTTGATAAAAAAAATATTTCCTGCCCACAACACCACGAATGTGGCGAAAATAAACTGCAGCCAGCGGGAAAGATTGGAAGGCACAAATGCTTTTGAACTAAAAGCTGGGGTCATCTCACCAAGCGCCAGGAAAAAAACAGGAAGGGTCAGAATCAATCCGATCCAGAATTTACGCGCTAGAATACGCGCTTCTTGATTATCTTCTGCTCCGGCAAAAGCAGTCTTTGGTTCAAGATGCATACCGCACTTCGGACAGTCGCCGGGAGTATCTTGTTTAATCTCAAGATGCATAGGACAGGTATAAATCATTTTTTACCCTCTTATCAGATCCCTGGCCTGGACAATGTCTTTAAGCTCTCTCTCGTTCATTAAGTAAAATTACTCTTAAGATTAATGGCTTCTGCGAGACGCGTAGGTAAAAGGTAAAAAGTAACTTCGCCAAGATTTTTCAGAGGAGATAAACTGATTTACCCCGAAGAAGTAATCAACAATTGCTTCTCTCATTCGGGTAATTTCCTTCAAGTGGGCATAGTTTTTGTCATTATCTAATGTTAAATCAATTAACTCTAGCGCTCTTTCAAATGCCTTTTTAGAATAATCCGCATTTTTCTTTATTTGCCAGTTAAGCGCGCGCTCAACCTCACTGCCAATATTAGCCATTTGTTCAATAAACGACAATCGACTCCAGCCCCCAGCTGCAAGATCTTTATGTTGATAACTCACTGTTTAATCCTTTTTGCGGCTATTGCCATAATTTTCTTGCGCGTTTCTTCATTCTCTATGCCGCGGCTTCTATTCCCTTGAGATGGGCGCATATTAATCATAGAATCAAACTCAACAGAATCGTCACCCTGAATTTCTGGATAAAGATTTATACCCCAGAGGCTTTTTTGTTTTGATCCGTTCTCAAGCAGCAAAGCTTCTAAATCAGAATGAAGTTCCGCGTCAACCGCGATAATTTCTCTATCGACATCAACTACAGCTTTTACCAAATTACCAAAGGTAGCCGCGGCCAGCTGCTTAAGTTCTCCCGATAATAATATTTCTGTTATTATTTTCATAAACCGATTATACCTCAACAAAAAGCCCCCGGCAAGTCATTTGCTTACCAAGGTAGTATACTCAATTGTGTGTAAATTCGTTTTGCTGTCTAGCGGGTCCTGCCTCGGGCATTTTCTTGCGCTGACGCGCTGCGAAAACACCCGAGTCACCCGCTGGACAAAACAATTAAAAAGGC
>Ga0247841_10001353_pt1 | contig 56428 bp, 45 predicted proteins | sample LaCruzMarch2015__2_FD_192410 | JGI IMG/M metagenome (GOLD analysis project Ga0247841, IMG submission 192410) | Freshwater microbial communities from meromictic Lake La Cruz, Castile-La Mancha, Spain - LaCruzMarch2015_18m | ecosystem: Environmental > Aquatic > Freshwater > Lake | place: Spain... | reverse complement strand
ACCTCTCTCCTCCGACTGCTGACTGCCGACCGCTGACTGCTGACCGCCGACCGCCGACTGCTGACCGCCGACCGCCGACTGCTGACTGTCAACTTCAGTCTTCTGTATTCTGTATTCTGTATTCTGACTTCTGTTTTCTAAACGATAACAGTTCTTCAAGTAAAAAATCAAACTCAAGATAATAATGACGGAAACAGCTACCGGTACGATCCAGTGAATACGGCGTCGCGGGGCTGGTTGTTCGGATTCGATAAAAGCTTCGGGTGAAGGTAAAGGTTCAGGCTCAGGGTCAGGTTCAGGCTCGGGTTTTGGATCAGGTACCGGATCAGGTTCAGGTTCGGGTTCAGGTTCAAGTTCGGGTTGGATGACGAGTTGCTCAACAGGGAGTTCTTGTCCGGACCCCGGGATAATCTTATAGCTGAGAAGGCGGAAATCGCGATTGATGTATTCCTTAAAAGACTGTTCAGGAAGGAAAACCAGGCGGTTATGAGCCGGGATTTCAACTCGTTCACCGGTTTTCGGGTTTCGTCCGATTCTTTCCTTAACCCATTTCATACGGAAAGTACCCAATCCCTTCACGCGAACTTCGCCATCCCGTTTTAATCCTTCTTCAATAATTTCAGGTATGACGTGCAGGATTTCCGTGGCCAGTTTTTTCCTGATGCCCGTCTGTTTTACCAGCCGTTCGATAACTTCTCTTGCAGATGCATTATCGCTCATAGCCGGGAGGTGTTTTAAGGTTATCCTTCAGGGTTTCAGCCGCATGAAACTGTACCACCCGGCGTGGCGGCACCAGGGCTTTTTTATTCAAAGCGGGGATATAGGCCGAACGGCTGGCGTTTTTTTTCACCTGGAAGCTGCCGAGGTGGGTCAGGGTTAGTTTCTTCTCTTCGGAAACGGTTTCACGGAACACCTTCGTAGTTTGCAGAATCAGGTTTGCCGCTTCTTTATGGCTGACATGAAGTTTTTCAGCCAGTGCATGGATAAATTCTTTTGTATTCAAAGCTTTGAGTTTAATGAACTGAATCAGATTGCGATAATACAAAAAAAATGGGAGAAAAGCAAGTTCGAAGTTATGGACCGCCGACTGCTGACCGCTGACTTATTTATGAACCTTGCGAATAAACTCCTCCACTTCCGGCACGCCGCCCTGGTAGATCAGGTATCCGTTGTAAGGTTCGCGAAGGGTGATTTCATCATTGACAGGGGTCATCATCATCTGGCGCACTTTGACGGGATCGTCGGTCTGGCCGAGTATCCAGCTCAATTTGACCCATGCGACCTCCGGGAGCATATTCCCGGCAGGGATGACACCCTTGGCCATCATATCGCGGCCGGTGTCGTAAACATACATACCCACAAAACCCCAGATGGTCTGTAGTGTCATGAAGACATGGACGCCTTTTTCTTTGGCCCTGACCAGCGCCGGGTAAAGTTCCTTATTCACATGCCCCAGCCCGGTACCCACGATGATGATCCCGCGGTAACCCGCGTCGATCATAGCATCCATGATATCCGGCTTGATGCCGGGGTAATAATAGAGCATGGTCACTTCATCACTGAAGTAGGGGAAAATATTTACATTCCTGTCGTTCCGCCGTTTATTGTAGTTTTTATGGATAGGAATGACCCCGTTCCTTGTAACCCGGGCAATGGGTACATCGCCGATTGTGCGAAAAGTGGAACGGTAGGATGAGTGCATTTTTCTTACCCGGGTCCCCTTGTGCAACAATCCATATTCATCGGAAGTGGGTCCGAACATGCAGACCATCACTTCGGCAATATCGCCCCGGCCGGCAGCCGTCATGGCATGCATAAGGTTAAGTGCGGCATCGGAACTGGGTCTGTCGCTGGAACGTTGCGAGCCAACCAGTACAACCGGAACGGGCAGGTTCTGGCACATGAAGGTCAGCACGGCCCCGGTATGATGAAGCGTATCGGTTCCATGTCCGATAACAATTCCGTCTATACCTTTTTCAATCTCTTTCCCGATGGCCTGCGATAGTGCAATGTATTGCTTAGGTCCCATGTTTTCACTGAAAACGGCGAAGATCTTCTCTGTTTCCAGGTTGCAGATATCTGCCAGTTCGGGCACTGCGCCATAGAGTTCGCCGGGGGAAAAGGCAGGGATGACAGCTCCTGTGCGGTAATCCAGGCGCGATGCAATGGTCCCGCCGGTGCCAAGAAGCTTAACCTTTGGCAATCCGGGCGTAACAGGAAATTCTTTCTCAGGTATCTTGTAAATGGCTTTCTTGTAACCCGTTTCCACCATGCTTACAATGGTGCGCGTATCAATCCCTATGTTATAACCCGTCGGGATTTTCACCACGATATGCTTATCGTCGTCGTTTTCCGACCGTGGCAGTACGGTGCCGGTGAAAGTGCCCCGGGATGTTTCCACAACGGTCTGTCCCCAGACACGGGTGTTGAATTTCTTCAGCGTTTCGAGCGCATCGCCTTTGTAGCCCTGAAATATATCGTCTGTCATTGGAAATAAAAATTTACCTGTAAACTTTTCCTGCGTTAGTTTTGAAATTCAAGCCATCTGGAGAAAAATACATCCTGAATGAAGTATTCTTCCCGACTTTTGTAAATAAGTTCTTTATCCAGCAATGAATCAATTCCTCTTTTTATCGTACTGGCGCTGTTGAGGTCGTATAGCCTTATAAAAGCGGCAGATGTGATGTTTTTTGCCCCGTTTTCCTTTGCGATGGCTTTTAATAATTGCCATTGATGATGCGTAAGAAGATTCCGGAATTCAAAATAAAATGGAGCATTATCTGCAAGGATTTGTTGAAAAATAGCGGCTGTTTCATTTTTTGTTATTTCAGAATACCCTTTATCAAATAAGCTGTTACAGCAAAACTGAACATAGTAAGTGTGCGTTTTTGCCCATTCCAGGATTTCTGAAACAACTTCCCTGCTGATTTTGACCTGATTATTTAAAAATGTCCTGATAATAAAATCAATATATGATTCCTGCGAAATTTCTTCCAGGTACATCATCTCGGTACTCTGGTAAAATGGCCGCGATGGATTGGCGAAAATTTGACCTAACAAAGATTTATTACTCCCTGAAAAGATAATGGAAACCTGTTGCATTTGCTGGATATGGCTCCTGATAACCGCTTCAACATTGCTTTCAGGGTATTTCGTTATCTGCTGAAATTCATCAATGGCTAAAATAATGGGTTTTTCACGGCTTTTTTCTGTCAGCAAGCTAAAAAGGTCTCCAATAGTATGCCTTGCCTCTTCTTCTGAAGAAATTTTAAATGAGGCTGAAGGAAGACCAGAAAGGGGATCAACCGAAATGACTGGCCTTATGTATCGAAATGATCCGATGAAATCAATCAGTTTTTCACTGAAAGACTTTTTCAGGGACAACATGGCACTGGCAAACCTGTTGATGAACCCGTTAAGATTATCAGTGTCAAAAATGTCGAAATAAACAGTGTCGTATTTTTTTTGATCGATTTGATGAAATATATGGTAGATCAGGCCTGTCTTCCCCATCTTTCTTAATGAAACCAGTGTAAGATTCCGTTGATTACTGATCGCACCGATAATCCTTTCTGTTTCCGCTTCACGGTCACAAAAATAGTCCGGACCAGCATATCCTTTTATGATGAATGGATTCATGTTTTTTTATCAAAGGTATTAAACATTTTGCGTTAAACAAAATGCGTTAAACAAAATGTTTAATTTCTTTACTTAATTCGGTGAGGTCGAAATTCCCAATGGCAATCTTGTGAAGTTCACCCATAATCCAGTTGCAACGTGATTCCGGGGAGCCGGATTTTCCAATCTGGTTGTATTTTTCTTTCAAAAACTCAGCTTTGGCAAGAATTTCCTCTTTCTTTACCCGTTTGAACCCAATGCTGGTTAATACCGATTCGAAATCCATTTTCGGATGCATGTAAATCACCGGAAGCATATTTCCGGCAAGGATGAATTCAAGCTTGTTTTCCTTCAGGTAGCTGAAAAGCTCAAATATCTTGTCATAGCTGAACTCAACCGATTTGTTATAACGGCCTTCAACATATTTAAGATGATGACCAAAAAAGGTTCCGATAAGCCTGGGATTGATCTTTAGTTCCATTATGATCTTTTCGATGATCGGGAACAGGTTTTTAGAGAAGATGTAGGTATAAGTATCTTCCGGCACTTTCCATTCCACGAGCTGGTGATAACGGTCTATCACATCGCTAGGCAGGTTTTTCCGCAATTCATTGATCAGTTCGTCTTCCAGCGGGATGGGAGGGGAGTCGGTATCAGGGTACATCCGGTCAGCACCCGGGAGGACCCTTTCAAAGATAGTCGTTCCGTTTTCGAACGATTTGCGCGTTTCGTTTGGCACTCCCTCTAAAGCCATCTTGCAGCGCTCTTCGATGGTATCGAGGGCGGTGAGCATATCGGCTTCAGGTCCCCAGAAGATCAGCTGTGCGTCATTTTCCTTCGCTTTGAAAAGTTTTCGGATCTGTTCCCAGTCTTTTAGAGGAACGATAGGAAAGAGGTCTTCGCTATGGGTCATATTGGGCAATTCGATGCAGGCGATCACTTTGAGCCGTTCACTGATTTCATTTGCGAACATTTTACCCGGCTGGGTGAAGTGCGACAGGATACCCTGGAAATCCGGCAGGTTGACGGCTACGATCTTATTTTTGCTGTTGCGGGCTTCTTTCAGGGGTTTGTACCTGAAATTAAAATTTTGATACGGGATGATTTTGTGTGAAATTTTCCATGATCCTGGATTCCTGACCCTATTTTTAATTGTCTCCCGGATATGAAGCAGTGCCCACTGGCGGAAGCTCTCATTATGGGTAAGTTCCGGTATCCATTTCGTATGGGCCACGCCTTTGATCTCCACCCTTGAACCACCGCGGCAGCTCACGTTGACATCTTCACGGCCGGCGCCCATCCCGGTGCGTACCTTGCCGGTGCTGCGGTTCAGAAAACGGATGTAATTGCAGGCTTCTTTGACCTCGTCAGGATTGGCGCAATCCGGGTAAGTGACCGTTTCGATCAAAGGCATGCCAAGACGGTCGGTTTTGTAACCACGCTGGTGGCCTACATCCCACATTTCGCGGCAGGCGTCCTCTTCGATGCTCAGCTGGATCAGCCTGACTTTCTTGTTTTTAAGCGGGATGACGCCTTCTACTCCGATGATAGCCGTTCGCTGGAATCCGGTTGGAATAGAACCGTCGAGGTATTGTTTCCGGGTGATATGCACTTCGCCTACGATATTCAGTTTGGAAAGCAGGGAAATCTCAATGGCGATATTAAGCGCTTCCTGGTCGATCTTAAACGGGGGTGTATCATCAATATCGTAAGTACAGGCCGTTTCGTTCTTGATACGGTAAACGATCTCCTTCCTGGTTTTGAACTCCATGAGCGCCGTGCCGTCATATTCGCCTAACTCGCTGAGGGTAGGGCGCATGTGCCTGATTAGCTCGGCATCATAAACTTCATGCTTGTTGTAAACGCCGGCAGGACAGCGGCAGAAAAGCTTGTATTTAGTGAGCAGCTGCTGGTGCACTTCCAGTCCCGACATAAAACCGATACGGTCGTAATCGGCCTGGGTGGCTTGTTTCCGGGGAACGTAGCCGATGGCTTCGCGGGTTTGAATGTAGTTGGATTTAGGATCGAATTTCAGTTTATTCGTCATAATTGTGAATCGTATAACAGAGGGTCAAAAGTAAGGAAAAATGCTGACGACCCGGACATCATAAACATGGATAGTCTGGCTTATTTCATCATATTTAAAAATAATGAGATATTTAATCCGAAAATGGTAATCTTCTCCAATATTAAGTGCCAGGAGGTTGATACCAAATGCCTTTAGATATACATCTTTTTCAGTTAAGGCTATCAAGGAGACAATCTGGTCGGGAAAACCGGTATAAATTTCTGCGATATAAATATTATCTACGAGCTGTGATCCGGTCAGTTCCATGGAAAGTTGACCCGGATAATAATTTCATTCAACGAATATTTCTTTCATAATTAATAATATCTTTGATCATACTTATCATTATTATTGAGATCTCAGATATCTTTTTGAAAGCATCATCCATGAGAACGCCAACTTCAAACCACCCTGTTAATCGATCGAATTATGATAATTAATCCCTAACTCAGATATTAACACGTATTAGTTACTTAAAAATGCTGTAAACCCTTGATTTTAGTGGTAGTTTTGTTGTTACTTTAAAGTACGTAATTACGTACTTTATGAAAACATCAAAACATCCCGAATGGGCAGTTGCACACCGAACACCCGGTACCGAACTTCGCTTTTTTAATGGCAAGTATTATTTATACACTTATACTACAGTCTATGATAAAGACAAGAAGAGAGCCAGAAAAATCTCCGGTAAGCTATTAGGCCGGATTACCGAACAACAGGGCTTTATTCCCTCGGGGAAACGAAAACTGGAAAAAGCCCTGGAAGTAAGAAATGTGACCAAACCTGTTTGCAAGGAATACGGCGTTTCGTTTCTGGTAACGGAGAAATTTTCAAGATTTGCTGACATTCTTGCCCGGATTTTCCCGGACCAGTGGAAATCGATTCTGGCCATAGCTTATTGTCGCTTTGTTTATCACTGCCCTTTAAAAAGCATTCCTTTTCGGCTGGCTCAGAGCTTTTTACCTGAACTTATCGGCAGCCGTACCTTTAACGAGAAGACGGCCAGCCAAGAATTAAAGACCATCGGGGGCATGCATGAACAGAAGCTGGCCTATATGAAATCCTTCATCACCCCGGATGAGTATTTTCTGATGGATGCAACCAATATTTTTTCAAATTCAAGCCTGATCACCCTTGCCCGGAAAGGATACCACAACCCGATGAACTTCGATAGCCAGTTCAACCTGATGTACATCTATTCGGCACAAACCACCATGCCCGTGTATTATCGGTTATTGCCCGGGAACATCCGGGAGGTTAAGGCATTTAAAAACTGTCTGCTTGAAGCGGGGTTAAAGGATGCGATCATCGTTGCAGACAAAGGCTTCTATTCGAATAAAAATGTCGGGCTGCTGTTGAATGAAAAACTCAAGTTCATTCTTCCGCTTAAGCGGGATAACGTGGTAATAGACTACTCCTTGCTGATCAACAATACGTTTAAGGAAGAGGGCTCTTATTTCATCCATGAGAAACGGATCATTTGGTACCAGGAATACTATTTCACCACAGGGGAGCCGTATTCCGTGTTTATGTTTCTGGATGAAACGCTTCGCATTAAGGAAGAAAAAGATTACCTGGAACGCATCGAAACCCACCCGGAGAGCTATTCCCTGGAACAATACCACCAGCGAAGAAACGCCTTTGGCACCATTGCTTTGCTCACAAACCTGAGAGCTAAAACCGCTGAAGATATCTACCAAAGCTATAAATCCAGAATGACGATTGAAGTGCTTTTTGACGGGATGAAAAACGTACTGGAAGCTGATCATACATATATGCAAGATGAACAGACCCTGCAAGGCTGGATGTTTGTCAATCATATCACCTTGCAATGGTACCAGTTTCTTTACTCAGAACTGAAAAATACCGGGATCCTAAAGAAATATTCCGTCAATGATTACATCCAACTGCTAACAGACCTTAAGAAAATAAAAATAAATAACAAGTGGTATTTTAATGAAATTACCGGTAATACTTCTAAACTGCTGGAAAAACTGGAGCTTCGCTATGAGTAATATAAAGCGTATTTTTTTCGGGGTTAGGGTTTAAAATCCGAAAAAATAATTATCTTTGCCGATAATAAGTGCCGATAGTGTGATTATTATCACATAATTCGCATTAATTATGTGATTTATGGAAATTAAAAGAAATATTTTGCAACAGCTAATCCGATGGAAGGATAGCCCGGTGCGTAAACCTTTAATATTGCAGGGCGCCAGGCAGGTAGGTAAAACCTGGCTCTTAAAGCATTTTGGCAAAGATTATTTTGCAAGTGTCGCCTATTTTAATTTCGATCAACAGGCAGAACTAAAACAGTTTTTTGAGACCACAAAAGACCCTAAACGCATTCTTCAAAATCTTTCACTGGTTCATGGTAAAGCAATTATTCCTCAAACCACGCTGATCATTTTTGACGAAATTCAAGAGTGTAATGACGCGCTGAATGCATTAAAATATTTTAATGAAGACACACCGGAGTATGCCATTGCCTGCGCGGGTTCTTTGCTTGGAGTAGCCATGAACCGGGGGGCATCATTCCCGGTGGGGAAAGTGGAATTCATTCAGATTTATCCGGTTACATTCGCTGAATTTTTGGCAGTAGCTGATAGCAACCTTTCCGGGTATCTGGAAAGCATTGATAAGATAGAAGCTATTCCGGATATATTCTTCAACCCGCTTAAAGATAAACTAAAAATGTATTATATCTCAGGAGGGATGCCGGAGTCGATAATCGCTTTGCTCGAAAACCAGGATGTTGAGCTTACACAAAAGGCGCTTCAAAATATTCTGAATGCTTATACGCTTGATTTCTCAAAACATGTTGAAAACAGGGATATCCCTAAAATAAACTATGTCTGGTCTTCTTTACCTTCTCAACTTGCACGGGAAAATAAGAAATTTTTGTACCAGTCGATAAAACCCGGCGCAAGAGCAAGAGAATATGAAGATGCGTTAATGTGGCTTATTAACGCTGGACTGGTGCACCGGGTGTATTGTTCTTCAAAACCATTCCTGCCTTTGCCGGCATACGATGATTTGTCTGCTTTTAAAATATATTTGCACGATGTGGGACTTCTCCGGCGATTATCGCAGTTGGATCCCATTGCAATTGCTGAAGGTAACCGTTTACTGACGGAATTTAAAGGGGCTTTGACAGAAAATTTTGTTCTGGAGAGTCTGGTTCAGCAATTCGAACGGCTGCCTCGTTACTGGAAATCTGAAAGCAAGGCGGAGGTTGATTTTTTGGTGCAATATGAGAACATGATTGTGCCGATAGAAGTAAAATCGGACGAAAATGTAAAAAGCAAGAGTCTGGCATTTTATCGCAAAGCATATAATCCAGAGCTAAGTATCCGGTATTCTTTGCGTAACCTGAAGCTGGAGGAGAGGTTGATCAATATTCCATTGTTTATGGTTGACTATACCAGGAGAATTTTTAATCTGTCTCTGGCATCTGCAGGGTAAATAAGCCACATTATTCCAGCAAGCCCTTTAATATCCGCCATGCTGCATGGCCATCCCAATGTTATCAGTTGCCTGATGTTGATGCGGCTCTGATATTTTGTTCGGTTTTTGAATTATCGTTCATTTTTTCTTATTTTTGAAGCATAAATTCGCAGAAAAATATGCTTTGCAGTGTTTGCAAAGGATATTTAACGAATAATGATTTGGAAATCAAGGTATAAGCACAAGTCTAACGAGTGATATGCTGCAAAATTGTAGTTTATTTAGTAGTCAGGCCTTCAAAGCGAGGGAAGAAAGGCATGAAAACCATCATGCAGATCCCGATCCTTGGAGACATAATTAAACAGATCTAATGGAGGAGTCAGCTCAAAAAAGAAATCCGGCGCCGTTCACTGGCTCAGCAACTTATTGGGAGAAGCGCTACTCGTCCGGTGGCAATTCCGGCGTGGGTTCGTATACATTTTTTGCAGAGTTCAAAGCAGAGGTGATCAACAGTTTCGTCGCCAACCGCCATGTACAGACCGTAATCGACTTCGGGTGTGGAGACGGCAACCAGCTTAGTCTTGCGAAGTACCCGGTTTACCTTGGATTTGACGTTAGTAGCGCGGCTATCTCGCGATGCCAGGAACGATATAGATTGGACGCGAATAAGTCGTTTTGCTTAATGAGCGTATACAACGGGGAAACCTCAGACCTCGCACTATCACTGGACGTCATCTACCATCTGGTGGAAGACGATGTCTTCGAACATTACATGCGGACACTGTTTGGTGCCTCCAATCGATACGTCATCATCTATTCAAGCGACTCTGATGACAACCAGGGTTATGAGGGAACCTACATTAGACATCGAAAATTCACACGATGGATACAGGAGAATCTGCCGAATTGGAATCTGGTGGAGCATTTACCAAATCGGTATCAGTATCATGGAGATTATCGGAAGGGCTCATTTGCTGAGTTCTTCATTTACGAAAAAGCCTAACCAAGCGCTACACCTGGCCGCAAGCTCAATTACATCCTGTTCGGCATCATGACTGATTTGGTATTTATTGTGAGAATTGCCTCATTTACTTTTATTACTAAAATCAGTAAAAAGCTTAATGGGTTTTCTGATCAGAGCAGAACCGACTTTCCAGGAAAGTGAATTGTGAATTTCATTGAGCTTTCTTTTGTTTTCTTTAGCTTCTTGTGATAAAACATTCAGGTTGTCCTTCAATTTGCTGTTTGTGACCTGATAAGTGGCTAATTCATTTTTCATTTGTTTAATCTCACTTTGTAAGTTTCTATTTGTTTCCTGATTTAAGGCTAGTTCCGATTTCAATTCGTGAACTTCATTCATCAGCTTACTGAAGTTAAATATCAAATCCTCATGTCCCTTGATCTCATTTTTAAAATCTTCGCTTATTTCACTTTTCAAACCTGCAATAAATTCGGTTATCAGTTTGTTTTTAAGTACTTCTAACTGGCAATATTCTTTACGCAGCTTTCGGCTTTCCTTATCAACAAAAAGGATTTTCCTGTACTCAGGCAGCAAAGAATCAGGAGAAAAATTTTCTCTGCAAAAATTTTTAAGTTCCTTGCTTTCAGCTTTATATTTTTCGGGATCCGAGTAACTTAAAATCAAAGAAACAGCTTCTTTAACATCATTAAAAATCAACCTTTCCGGAAATAAGTCTTTAGCGCCTTCCCAGTTACGGATGACCGGAACTGAACCAGACGCCATTCCCTCGGCAACCGCCATATGAAACGCTTCATAATCACTTGTAGAAACTATAAATCCGATATGCCTGAACCATTGCTGGACATCACTGCCATGGGGTTCAAAGACCACAGCTTCTTGTAATCCCAATTCATCTAAGCTGTTGAAAAATTCCTTGTAGTATTCCTGCTCTTCAGGTTTTTGCCATAACCAATCCAATTCTTCCGGCCTTTTGCTCTTTATATACAATTTATAACGCTTATCGGTTTTCCGGAGTTCCTTTAAGATATCAAGAGCAAGATGAGGCGCTTTCAACTTCGGTAAAATCCCAAGTAACCCAAGATGAAAAGCAAATTTTTTTTCTTTTTCAAGATCAAATGAAACGGGTTCTATCAAATTAGGAATGACCAAACATTTCTCACGGATATCCGGAAATATCCCGATAAATTTTTCCAGCATGTACGGCCCGACAAAAATGATTTTGTCAACATTTATCCAGTTGGTTTCTGCCAGGAATTTTGTAAAGAACTCCTGTGAGTGGATCCTGGTTATCAATTTCTGCCATGGCAGCTTGTTTTGAGAATACCATTGCAGGTTTCCCAAACCCCATTCACAGAAAATGATATCAAATCCGGCAAGTTCTTTTTTAATCCTGTCGGTGTCAGTTAATATATGGCCGGAATAAGTATGAATTTCCACATGAAAGTCACTATTGGCTTGAAAATAATTCATAACATGAGTCAGGAATTTCAAATCATGACCTGCAATCAGAATGTTGGTTTTTTTCATAATTATCGCCCTTGTTTCATTATTGATAGGTAGGTGGTTTTTTATATCGGGTTATCAGATCAAGATATGATTGCACATTCAAATTCACTTACGGATTGGTTTCCATCTTTCCGGATAAGGCTGTCGTTCAAGAGTTTTCCGGGGTATTGAGTCTAAGGTTTCAAACATTGTCAAGGCAATATTTTGAAGATGGTTCATCTCCGGCATTTCAGCGCCCCTGATAACCGCGAGAAAAGTGATAATCTCTTCGGAACGGCCGTTTTTCTTTAATATCAACACAGGTTGCGGGATCGCTTCAAGTTGCTTCGGAAAATACCAACCCTGGGCAGGGTCCATCGCCCCTTCGATCACCTCATAGGTTTCAGTGTTGCTGGTCAGCCATATCTTAATCCCATGATCAGGCCAGCTTACAATAAAACTGTTACTATCTATCGATTTAATCGTTGCCTCAGGTGCAAAATGAAAAAGCTGGGAATACAGATGATCCTTATTGGCTTTAGTAATATCCTTAATCACGAAACAGGAATCGTTGATCTGCCCGAATTGACGATGCACTTCAACTCCTTTTTCTCTCAAAAAGTGCGGGTGAGTCATCTCAATTATACCTTTCCAGTCATTCCCTGCCGTATCATTGACGACGTAACGGGTCAATCCCGATAATCCCGCATTATACAATCGGAAATCAAAATCCATGTTATCGACCAAAAGCAGGTTATGTGCCCGGGCCTGCCGCATGTAGATGTCAAACTGGCTGGTTTTATTATACGAGTAAAGACCCGGGTCAATAATTAATTCATGATCTGCCACAGTAATGATGAACGATGTTTCATCTTCCTGGTAATGCGATTTTGAGAAGAAATCAGCCTGGATAATTACATTTATCGGATTCCCGGCGGCACTGCTGTTGAAAAATACCCAATTTGTGTAAGGAAAGATTTTTATAGGTTCTGTTGATTTCAGGCTATCTTTACTATACGAATTAAAAAAAGATTTCAATTCATCTAATCCACAGTCTCCAATAGGAGGGATCAGCTCATTTGGCCGGCATAAGTATTTAAAATAATCCTGAGCCTTAATTAAAGTTCCATTTAGGTTTTCAGGAATGCTAAGTTGGTTTTGGTTTGCCAGCGATATAAATTCTTTCAATTCCCGGGTCATCCAGATATGATAGGCAGGTGTGTGTTCTTTATGAATCCCATCGGCTGTAAAACAATACCTGAACTGCTCCGTACCCCTGCTCAACGCCAGATTCATAACCTCTTTCCTGGCCAGGAAACCCTCAAGTTCACTCATAGAAAAAAGAAGCGCCTGATCGACAAATATTCCATGATTATGCCAGCTTTTATAAGTTTCCAATGATGACATAAATGCGACAGTAGCAAGGATCCCTGATAAAAGTTGCTGATAAAAAACGCTATCTGTAATATTTAACGAATGATATTTCTTCAGGGCAATGGAAAATGTTTTCAGCCGGCTTCCTATCCCCATATCATCAAAGATGAATTCCCCGTTTTCAGAAGGATAGACCAGGTTATTCATGATGATATCCTGAATTATTTTCAATCCGGTTAAAATGGTATCCTGGTCATCAGATGCCAAATAATTTTGCACCCAGGCCAGACTATGAAACCATAATTGCCAGGACCTGTCATTGTGAGGATTTGCCTTCCAGTCAACGGGAAAACAAATCTTGTATTTGTCGGAACTTAACAATATAGCATTAAGAGAGTTTGCATTTTTTTCAAAATAATAGACGACTACCGGTTTTAAAGTATCTATTCTTATTTCCTGTTTTCCTTGAACAGAAGGGAAAAGTGTAGAGCTATCATAGTATTGATTGAGGAAACCAAAGTTTTCATTTCTCATGTTTTGCAAGGTGCTCAGAAAAACAGGAAAGTATTTTCTATCCATTTCAATAGCAAGTTGTTTAACCGAATCATTTGGGATAAAAGTGTCGTTTCTAGTGTCAGGTAATTGTTTATCAGATGATTGTGACGAACCAACTAAGACGCACAGCAATAGTATAATGGTGAGAAACGTAGCCTGAAGGGACTTATATTTATTTACGGTATACGCCATAAGTAAGTCTTGCTGACAGCAGTGTTATTTGATTTTCTTCAGTTGAACTTAAAGGTTTATTTCGTTCAGCTTAATACTATTGAGTAATTCCTGAGTTATCTGTAAATCTGCATCAAGGTAATTAAAGGGATCAATAGATAAAATCCCTGATTCAATATCGAAAACATCGCCTTCATTCCAGTAAACTCTCAGAAGAGCTGAATTAAAATCAGTTTTGCGGTGTACAGAAGTCGCATGGGGCACCTTCATTACACGTTGATATTCAAATCCTTTATCTGCAAACCGGATATGATCTCCTTGCGCTAAGCGGTAAAATGATTTTTTTCCCATGATCTTAGGATCAGCATATTTCACAGCGATAGCATAATCTTTCAGGTAATTTGGTCCATAATATTTGCCAATATGGAAAAAGGCGATGTAGCCCGAATCGGATGCGGATAATACATCTGTTTCAAGGGTTTTTGAACTTTCTTTAGTAAGATTCACGGAATAGGGAGCAAATAATGAATTTAATGTACCCCTCTGGTTATCATGATTAATCTCTTCTCCTGTTGTGATTAAAACAATATCGAAGCCGGTATAGCTTTGATTCCGTAAAAGCTTTTCAAGGTAAAAGATGTTATCCATGGTTGATACCTTAGAAACCACACTGAATTTTACCGGCGTTATCTGTTTATTTTCCAGCCCGATAATATTAAAAATATATTTGGTTCTTTCCTCGTATGTATGCTGTTCCATAACTTTCCTCAAGCCATTTAAAGAGGCTTTCCACCAATTTTGTTCATTGCCGAGTAAATATTCAAGGTGCTTTATGGTATCGGCCTCCGATTCAGTGATAAAAACCGTGCCTTCCCCCAGAACATTTGCGATTCCTTCTGAATAGGTACTGATAACGGGAGTTCCTGACGCCAGTATCTCAAATACGCGGCGGGCAAACATGGTGGGTGAATATTTAACTGAATTTACATTCAGGAAGACCTTGTACTGTTTATAGGCTTTCACCATTTCATCGTATTCCAGCTTCCCTTTTATAGCATCCTGGTAGATGCCGGGGAATGCAAGATTTTTGGCGCTCTTACCGGTATTTCCAAAGTTCCGGTCATAGATTTCCAAACCATAATCCAGCGAGGGTTTCAGCAGAAAATCCATGTCGGCTTTGCGTTCATGATAGCGGTGGTTGTAATAAGTACCGGCAAAACATACAGATTTGGACCTTGTTTCTTCAACTATCGGATTATGAAGCTTTGGCTGGGCGGCGAACGGCAGGGAATTCACAACAGCTTTAGGGGCATGTTTCTGATATTCAGGGATGCAGTCGGCATCTGTTGTAAAAATATAGTCAAATTTTTTCGCAACTTCAATAAAGTGATCAAAGTGAACCGGGTCTTCTTTATTCCAGAAGGTAGCAGGTATATTTCGACTTTTCGCCCAATCAATTAACATCAATACTTCAGATGGATTTTTTGCTGAAACGTTTGCAATCTTATTTCTCCAGGTTTCGCCCACCCCGCGCCATGCCGATTCAATGAACAGTCCTTTTACAGGAATGGATTCAAGCACTTTTTTCCAGTTTGCAGGGGTAAAACAAATCGTGTTAAACTCGGGACTGAAACAGGATTGCGTAAATGTATCAAATATGACCGCGATGTTGTTTTTCGACTCATCTAAGATCTGATGTTCAAAATCAAAACTTACAGGCTCTTGAACTGAGGTTGACGAATCAGGTTTTTTAAGTTTCGTCGTTCTGTCAGAGACCGCTTTTCTATTCGGGAAAACCAGCCTTGTGATAAAATAAACCGGGCCAACAAACAGGCGTCCGATTCGCCAGGTCCATGACTGCTTATAGATCTGGATCTGGGCATTAAGTTCCTTGTAAAATACCGTTTCGTATTCTTTCAGCCTGTTTAAGAGAATTTTCTCTTTGATTTTATGCTGATCTGCCAGGTCAATTATCTGGTTTCTGTACTCTACATCTTTCTTTATTATAAGACCTTCAATTTCATCCTTGAGTCTTTTATTTTCATTTTCAAGCGATTTTATTCTAGCCTCTGCTAATTCAAGTGCATTCATTTCTGTAACTGGTTTAAATCATATAAATTAAGATCCCACCTGACAATTCCGGATAATCATAATGTATTTCTCCCGTCAACCTGCTTCGCCATTTTTTTCAAAATCATTTCTTTCTGTTGAATTGTATTTTCTGGTCAAATTGTTTTCTATCACATTTTATTGATCCTCCTAACTGGCCTTATGCTCTTTTTTGATTTCAGCTGTAAGGTTATTATAATATTTGACTATACTCTCCGGATACTGTTTAATATATCCGAATCTAAATTCCACCTCGTATTATACTTTAATCATTACTATTTTCGTATTAAGAAATTATAGAATTAATCATGAATTTACTTTATTAATTAAATTTCAACCTTTTGTATGAATGCCTTATCCAGATCAGAAATAACGGCAAAATTTTCGGACTGGATAAAATTATAAGGATCTATAGAAAGTATCTCTTTTTTATCAGAGCTGAAAGAGCCAATATTCAGCCATGAATTGAATGTGAATTCCCCGAGTTTTAAGTTATGTATTACAATTGATCCGTTCGGTGCAGAGGAGGTGTGTGTGTATTCATTTCCTGCATTTATTAGCGATAATTGATTAGTTTTAACTTCAAAATATGATTTTTTCCCCATTATACCGGGATTCGCATACCTGGCAGCGAGTGCATAATCCTGCAGGTAATTCTTACCATAGTAACAAGCTGGATTTATGAAAGCAAGGTAATCACAGCGATTCAACTCACCTGCCATCTCTCCCCATTTTTCAATTTCACCGGTGATGATACCTCTTAACTGCGTACCGAAAGATTGTCCGGCAAGTCGTCTTTCTTCCTCATTTAAAACAGACTCATTGCTTTCCAGGAGAATGACCTCAAATTCCCTGTAAACCTGTGAATCCAGCATTTCTTTGAGAAACCGTATCTCAGCATAAGTTTTGACATTTGATATCACACAAAAGGAACTCCACCTGTACTGGTTAAATGGTAGGCCGGCTATTTTAAAGACCTCACATACACGCTCATTGTAAGTATGGAATTTCATTACCTTTCTTAAACCGGCAAGAGATTTTTTCCACCAGAAATCATTATCGTGAATCAATGATTCAAGATGCTTTCTTGTATCATCCTCCGATTCGCTTATTAAAACTGTGTCCTCTCCCAGAAGATTTGTGATTCCATGAGAATAAGTGCTTATTACGGGTGTCCCACAGGCCAGCAGTTCGAAAACCCTCCTTGCAAACATAGTCGGTGAATATCTTACTGAATTGACATTCAGAAAAACTTTATAATTTTTATATGCCTTGACCATATCATCGTAATCAAGGCGTCCCTTGATATTGCTTTGATAAATATCAGGGAACCCATATATTCCAGCCCGTTGAGCTGCCGATCCATAATGTCGGTCATAAATATCCAGACCGAACTCCAGAGCTGGCTTGAGAAGAAAATCCAAATCGGTACGACGTTCCGCATATTTTTTATTGTAATAAGTCCCGGCAAAGCATACTGAACCTGATCTTGATTCATCCCTGACAGGATTATGTATGTTTGGTTGGGCGGCAAATGGGAGAGCAAAAACGTTGCTATGACCTGATGCCTGCCTGTAATCAGGGATGCAATCGGCGTCAGTAGTAAAAATAAAGTCAAATTCTTTTGCGACTCCAAGAAATTCATCGAAATGCACCGGATCTTCTTTATTCCAGAATATTGTAGGAATGTGTTTCTCTTTAACCCAACTGATCAGCTTAAAAAGATCCCGTTGATTGTACAGGGAAATATTTACAACCTTATTTCTCCAGGCACCTCCAATTCCATTCCAGGCAGATTCCATAAAGAAACCTTCGACCGGAATGGATTCCAAAACTTTTTTCCAGTTATTAGGGCTAAACCTGACGATGTTAAATTCTGTGCTGAAACAGGTTTCCGTAAATATGTCAAAGATGCTGGCTATATTGACGTTGTCACTATTAGTAATTTGATTTTCAAAGTCAAAATTATCAATATCTGCAATGCCGCCAGAACGTTTTAACGACTTTGAAGAAAGCATTTTTTTCAACCCTGAAAATGCATGAAAGACCGGGAATGACAATTTCTTGCAAATCTCTATCGGGACAATAAGTAAATTAATAATTCTCCATGACCATGATTGCTTAATCATTTGAATCTGAGTATTCAACTCCTTTTGAAACATGGATTCATTTTTCTTCAACCTTTGGACAAGAATATCCTCCTTGATTTTGTATTTTCCTTGTATTTCAACCAGTTTGAGATTGCACTCTTCATCTTTTCGTTGAATCTGCTCCTTAAATTCTTTTTGAATTCTTTCTAATTCAATGTTGAGTTTATTCAACTTTTCCTGTAAAAACTGTTCTTTGTCGGAAATATCTTTCATTTTCCAGTCAATTTTATTTCCTGAGGCTTTTTGATCTTAGGTTTCCCTAAAATGATTGCCTGATAATAATCAATAACTTTTTCCGGAATATCATCCATAATCATCTCTCCTTTCTCAATCAGTATTGCCCTGCTGCACAAATCTTTAATAGTATTCAGCGAATGAGAAACATACAGGATGGTTTTCTCCCGGTTGAAGAATTCCCTGATCTTCTGATAACTTTTTTCTTTGAATTCACCATCGCCTACCGACAGCACTTCATCCAGGATCAGGATATCGGGTTCGATATTGACTGAAACCGAGAAGGCAAGTCTTGATTTCATCCCGCTGGAGTAATTCTTGATTGGCTGATCGATAAACTCACCGACATCAGCAAAATCAACTATTTCCTTGATTTTCTCCCTGATCATTTCTTTCGGATAACCCAGGATTGCAGTATAGAAATAGATGTTTTCATAGCCGGTAAACTCAGGATGGAATCCCGAGCCTAATTCGAGAAGGGGCACGATTTTCCCTTTCACACGGACTGATCCGCTTGTAGGAATAGTTACACCTGCAATCAGTTTCATCAATGTAGATTTACCTGAACCGTTCCGGCCGATTACACCGATAATTTCACCCTTATTTACTTTAAGGTTAAAATTCCTGAGTGAATAAAAATCTGTGTGGAATTTATTTATATGAGGTATTAACGCTTCAATAGCCCGATGTTTCTTGCTTTTATAAAGCTTATATCTCTTGGAAACATTGATGACTTCAATTACAGTCTGATTATTCATTTATTCTTTGTATTTAAGATTAAATAGCATCGGCAAAATGAGGCCTGAGACGTTTAAATACCAACACGCCCAGGACAAAGAAGAATAAAGTCATGATCCAAAAATATAATGTATCCTGTGGATGCTTCCAGAATGGAACCCCGTATAAAAAACTGTCCCTGTAACCATTTGCGATATAAAACAGGGGGTTCATTCTGAAGTAGCGAAGAATGTTTTCAGGAATACTCCTGACGTCCCAAAAAATAGGAGTAAAAAAGAACAGGACCCGCATAGCTATCGTAATGATATAATTAATATCAGGAAAAAACAGCGAAATGGATGAGGTAAACCATGTTAAACCAATGAGCATGGCACACATGGCAAATAGGTAATAAAACACCTGCAACCAATAGAAAGTGACCGGAATATGGTTCAGGAATAAAATACCGGCAACAATTACCAGGATGATCAGGTGAATAAGCACCTCTGAGGCTATTTTGACAAGAGGGATGATCGCAGCCCGGAAGTTCACTTTGTTGATCAGGAAACCGAAACTTTTAATGCTCCTGGTGGCGGTATTAAGTGTTTTGTTAAAGAAATCATAAGCCACCAACCCTGTAAGAAGAAATAATGCAAACGGAAACTCCATACTTTTACCGGTCCTGACATAAGTAAAGATGAACCACAGGATAACCATCATGGCAAGAGGTTCCAGAATTGCCCATGACAGTCCGAACAGATTATTTATATACTTAATCCGGAAATCACGTTTCGTTAATTCCCAGATTATAAACCTGTTAAGGTAAATTTGCTTTAAAAAGTCAACCCCTTCCAGTATGAATTTCTTCAATAACATGATTTCTCTTTTAGATACAAAGATTAGAAATAGTGCTTATCATGATTCTATATATTTATTGTATACTTCCCTGATTCCCTTTTCCAGATCAATGGAATGCCTGAACCCCAGCTTTTTCAGCATCGAGTTATCCATGATCTTCCTGGGCGTACCATCGGGTTTTGACGGATCAAACTTTATTTCGCCGTTAAAACCCACGACCCTGCTAATCAGCCTGGCGAGGTCAAGAATGCTGATTTCCTCACCGGTCCCGATATTCACATGCGTTTTGCCGAGTTTATCGTAAAGCTCAGGGGCATCGAGGTTCTCCATAAGATGAACACAGGCGGAAGCCATATCGTCGACATGCATGAATTCCCGCATCGGGGTGCCGGTTCCCCAGAGCCCGACAAATGGAGCATTGTTCAGCTTTGCTTCATGGAATTTCCTCAACAGGGCCGGAAGGACGTGCGAATTCTGCAGATCGAAATTGTCGTTCGTGCCGTACAGGTTGGTCGGCATAACGGAGATGAAATTGCACCCGTATTGCCGGTAATAATTTTCACACATCTTGATGCCGGCGATCTTGGCAACGGCGTATGGCTCGTTGGTCGGCTCCAGTTCGCCGATAAGCAGGTATTCTTCTTTCAGGGGCTGGGGAGCCAATTTGGGATAAATACAGGAACTTCCCAGGAACAGCAGTTTTTTTACTTCGTATTTATATGACGAGTGAATGATGTTATTCTGGATCATCAGGTTCTCGTAAATAAATTGCGCCCGGTAGGTACTGTTGGCCAGGATGCCACCGACTTTGGCGGCTGCATCAATGACATATTCGGGACTTTCAGCATCAAAAAATGCTTCGACTTCTTCCTGGCGGGTCAGATCGAGCTCTTCCAGTGAGCGGGAAATAAAATTGTGATAGCCCTTACCCTGCAGGTTTCTAAGAATGGCTGAACCAACCATACCCAGATGCCCGGCGATATAAATTCTTGAATCCTTATTCATAGTAGTTCAAGGTTTTAAATCCGCCATTTCTAAGGAACTGATCCCGTTTCATCAGTTTCAGGTCGGATTGCATCATATCTGTAACGAGGTCATCCAATGTCAGCTCAGGTTCCCAGCCAAGCTTCGCCTTTGCTTTCGACGGATCTCCCAGCAAAACATCAACTTCCGTCGGGCGGAAATAGCGTGGATCGATTTCCAGTACACATTGACCGATATGCATTGTCGATTGTCGATTGTCGATTGTCGATGGTCGATGGTCAATGGTCAATGGTCGATGGTTTATCTTACTTATATATGCCTTCTCATCAACCTCTTCTCCCTTAAATTCCAGTTCCACACCAACATAAGCGAATGCTTTTCTCACAAAATCCCGGACTTCCGTAGTTTTGCCGGTGGCAACGACATAATCTTCCGGAACATCCTGCTGCATCATAAGATACATCGCTTTCACAAAATCTTTGGCATGCCCCCAGTCGCGTTTTGCATCCAGGTTGCCCAGGAAAAGCTTGTCCTGAAGGCCCAGGGCAATCCTGGCTACCGCGCGGGTGATCTTGCGGGTCACGAAAGTTTCACCGCGGATCGGCGACTCATGGTTGAACAGGATACCGTTGCAGGCAAATATATGATATGCCTCACGGTAATTCACCGTGGTCCAGTAAGCAAACAATTTAGACACTGCATAAGGAGAACGGGGATAAAAGGGTGTTTTTTCTGTCTGCGGGACTTCCTGTGCCTGGCCAAATAACTCGCTGGTACTTGCCTGGTAGTATTTAGTTTTTTCGGTCAGCCCCAAAAGCCGGATGGCTTCCAGCAGGCGTAAGGCGCCGATGGCATCGGCATTGGCTGTGTATTCAGGGGTTTCGAAACTCACCCTGACATGCGACTGTGCGCCCAGGTTGTAAATCTCATCAGGCTGCACATCCTGGATAATCCGGATCAGGTTTGTTGAATCGGTCAGATCGCCGTAATGCAGGACAAACCGCTGGTTCTCAATATGCGGATCTTCATAAAGATGATCGATCCTTTCCGTATTAATGAGTGAGCTTCGTCTCTTGATCCCGTGAACAGCGTACCCTTTCTTTAAAAGGAATTCTGCAAGGTAAGCCCCGTCCTGCCCGGTAATTCCTGTAATAAGCGCAACTTTCGGCATAATAAATTAATAGCTTAGTTTTCACTCCGACGGGTAAACCCATCGGTTCGAGTTTATTCTTTTTAACCGACGGATTTACCCGTCGGTTAAAAATTCCAGTTGGTTGAAACCGGAAGCAGAAAAACTCTGCTAAGTTAATCATATTTTTTCCGCAGCTAAAGCGAGGTAATCCTCTAACTTATGAGTGAGGTAAAAAGGCAGATTCAGCAATTTGAATTTTTTGCCGGAACGAGTTATTGCTTCTTCTAATTTCAGCGGGTTTGCACAGATCCTGACTCCCAGAGCTAAGTCTGCCCGGTCAATATACTCATGAAGTGAACGCAGGTGACCTTTTGCACCGGATTTAACTTCAATTGGGATTATATTGCCTTTAAACGGGAAAACAAAATCAACTTCTGCATCAGCATCTTTTTCACGAGTCCAAAAATGAATAGATGAGAGCATATTCGTTATCATTGCTGTTAATTCCTGTCCAACAATATGTTCGGCAATCCGGCCTTCATAAACGTCGGTCAGATTACGGGAAAGAAATACTTGAGGCTGGGCACCTGAAAGGAAATTAACAATACCGGTGTCCAACATTTGAAGCTTGGGCGATCTTTTCAGGTTCGGCATTAATGGATATTTTGTGGATAAAACCGGAAAAACCAATCTTAAAAGCATTGCCCTTTCCATTGTAAGCAAGGCCTCTTTTATTTCACCTGACTTATATTCCGACTGCCCAAACCTCTGATAAGTAATCCTCATACCTGCCTGATTAAAAGCGTGATTGATCGTATGTCGCATGATGTGGACCTGATTAGCATTTTTTGCATATTTTTCGAAGTCTTCCCTGTAAGAATGCAGCAGGGCATCGTAAACCGGAGTTAATGAAACCAGGTCTTTGGATTTAAAATATTGCCCGATTGCTTCTGGCATCCCACCAATAAGTGTGTAAAGCCTGAAGAGTTCCATTATTTTTTCATGAGCATATTCAGGGAAAGGGACTTGCGAAACTACCTCAAGACTTATATGTTCTCCAGCTGCCATGAGAAACTCATAAAAAGAGAAGGGCCAAACCGGTAAATATTCTACTCTTCCGACCGGGAAACTAACCCGGGTCCCAATCAGGGATTCAAGCAATGAGCCTGCAGCAATAACATATAAATGACCAGCTTCCTCGTAAAAATATCTCAACCAGGCAACGGCTTGTGGGGAATTCTGAATTTCATCTATGAATATAAGTGTTTTAAGGATGGCCTTTGATTTTTTATTCAGGAAAAAGATTGCATCCACCAGCTCATTGAAATTACGGCTGCGTTCAAAGAGTGCTCTTTGAGCCGGTATTTCCAGATTCAGATAAATATATTGATTAAAATCCACTGAAAAACTGTTGACCAAAGTGGTTTTTCCGACTTGCCTTGCTCCCCTTATGATCAATGGTTTACGGTTATCTCTCTGCGCCCATTCTCGCAAGTATCCGAGTGCTTTTCGTTCAAACATTTCTGCGTAATTCGTATAATAAATATAATAACGGTGGTAAAAATACGAAAATAATATCATAAAACGTGGGTAATAAAATATTAATACGATATAGAAACGGGGGTAATATGACTTGAAAAACTTTGCCAGGATTATTTTATTCAGTACTAAAAGCTGTATTTTTGACAAATGGACAAATCAATCCCCATAATCGTCATAGGCTATAACCGTCCCAAAGCCATAGAAAGATTGCTGAATTCCTTGTTAAAAGCATCTTATCCCGGGTTTGTGGATTTGATCATCAGTATCGACGGGGGAGGGGATGCTCGCGTAAAGGAAATTGCCTCGGGTTTTTCATGGCCCTATGGTGAAAAGAAACTGATCTTTCATAACACCAACAAAGGTCTGAGAAATCATGTTTTATCCTGTGGCGACCTGAGCAAGGATTATGATGGGGTCATAGTCCTGGAAGATGACCTCTACGTTTCACCGGTTTTCTATCAATATACTTTGCAAGCCTTTGATTATTATAAAGATGATCCAAAGATTGCCGGCATTTCGCTTTATTCACATGCCTATAATGAGACAGCCCAGTTTCCTTTCTGGCCGCTGGCTGATGATGCGGATGTTTTCTTCCTGCAATATGCTCCTTCGCTCGGGCAGTTCTGGAGCAGGAAGGGATGGAAGAGGTTCCGGGAGTGGTATGATCTGCTGCACGGGGATGAATCCCCCGGCAAGTCAGTACCTGCTAACATCAGACTTTGGCCTGAGACTTCCTGGAAGAAGTATTTCATCAGTTATATCATTCAGCACGACCTTTATTTTGTTTACCCTCGTTTTTCACTTACTACTAATTTCGCAGATGCAGGCACCAACCTCAGGATATCGGAAAACCTGTTCCAGGTGCCGCTATGGCTGGATAAACAGAAGTTTCAGTTTAAATCTTTCGACGAATCGTATGCAGTATATGATGTGTTTTGTGAAATGATTTCTGAAAGGATGAAAAGATGGGTACCTTCTTTATCTGAGGATGACTTTGAGGTTGATCTTTATGGGATGAAATCGAAGGAACACACGGATAGGGACTTGTTTTTATCTTCCAGGAAATGTTCAAGACCGTTACAATCATTTGGAAGGGAGATGAAACCTCACGAAATGAATATTGTGGCAGGCATTCCCGGAGAATATTTCTCCCTGGGAGCAAAAAAAGATTTTGAAGAGAAAAATTATTTCCTGAGGCTTCTAAAATGTCATGAAAAGAGAGAGCTGGCCTACTGGTATACCATTCGTGAGTATCATTTTTATAAAAACCGGCTGCTAACGACGCAAAATGCTTCGAAGCCCTACCTGAATCCGGGTTTTTTGTACCGGAAATTCTTGGTTATGGCTGGTTATAGTTTTCGTTATTTCAGGAGGAAGTAAGTGATAATGTTGGATCAGGAATCCTCTGCGGAACTCTGCGCATCCTCCGTGTAACTCTGCGAAACTTATCATAAGCTGTTACGCAGAGTTTCGCAAAGGAATCGCAAAGTTCCGCAAAGAATATTTTTGAATTATTCGACTTCCCCGGGAGATTGACGTGATCGAAGAATGTCTTGTTTGGATGGTGATTCATGTGAAAATAAATCAAGAATGAAGAAACCTGCAAAGAACAATATTAACAGAATAATCCCCTCAAAAGGCTTGAGTATGTGAAAAACCCTTCCCGGGTAAGCTGTTGTCCAGAAATCATCCGGCATGGTTTTCCGGTTCAGAGAGAACCAGTTTTCACTTCCGGGCGTATCCAGTGGATTAATAGTCATTTTACCTGACATCAGCAGCATAAAAAAGATGATCAGCAAGCCCAGGCCCGTTAATATCGCGGGTGATTTATACCATTTGATCCGCCGGATTTCAATGACATTGTCACTAATAACGAAGACCAGGACGATTCCGGCTCCCGCCCCGATCAGGTTAAGGATAATATCGTTAAAGTCGAAGTATTCAAAGGTTGGTGTAAGAAAACGATATTGAAAGAGTTCATCCAGGATTCCCAGGATAGTCACCCAGAAAACCGTTTCCCCGTAGCTTTTCATGACAGGCAGCAGGATCATGGCAACCAGCATGTATTCCACAAAATGAATGGCCTCAATATTATAAACCATGAGGAACCTGAACGAAAAGACCATCATTGCTGCAACTACCACAGTAAGGGCCGTTTTCAGACACCTTTGCCTGCTCCTGAAAGAATGATAGAAAAGGAAAACGAGTTCAATCACGAGTAAAAACAGGAAGCCATAAGCAAGGAATGTATTGTATTGATCCCTCCCGAATGCATTTCGGAACCTGATGGCCAACTGAGTGATTTCATCATGAAAAGTGACAATCGAAAAATAGACGACGATAGCGAGCGAGACTGCTATGAGCTTATTTTTCAAGAGCCATTGGATGGACCTGATCATGACGGTAAAAGTAAATATAAGTTTCGCAGAGTTACACAGAGGAACCGCAGAGTTACGCAGAGGACTTTTAAATCACCACTTTTATTACTATTTCATTACTTTAGCATGGTTATTATTTTGTCGATAATGAAAATTTCAGTCATAACACCTTCCTATAATCAGGTTAATTTCCTGAAGGAAACAATCAGCAGCATTAAAAATCAGGAAGTTAACACGCAAGTTGAGCATATAATTGTGGATGGCGGATCAACAGATGGTTCGGTGGGATACCTTGAATCGCTGAGCAATCGTGTGAAGTGGGTTTCAGAACCTGATCGTGGCCAGGCCGATGCCGTCAACAAAGGTATCCGCATGGCAACAGGAGAGATCATCGGCTGGCTGAATTCGGATGATCTTTATCTTCCGGGCGCTTTGCAGGCTGTGACGGATTATTTCAGGGATCACCCGGAATACCGCTGGGTTTACGGACGGTGCCGCATCATCGATTGCAACGGAAAGGAACGGTGGAATTGGATCACTCGTTATAAGAACGCCAGATTAAAAAAATTTACTTTTGAAAAGCTATTAAGAGAGAATTTCATTTCGCAACCTGCCGTTTTTTTCAGGAAAGATCTCTTTGAAGAAGCCGGACTTCTGAATATCGATTTGCATTACGCGATGGATTATGATTTGTGGCTGCGGTTCAGCAGGATCTCACCGGCGGGCGTGATCAACAAAAACCTGGCGAGTTTCAGACGGCACGGCACATCCAAGAGTGAAACAGGATTCAGGGATCAGTTTTTCGAGCAGTATGCGGTGGCCAAAAAATATGGCCCGTCATTTTTTAACCGGGCCGCTCACCGGTTCAATATTTTCAAGATCATCACCTCTTACCGGGTTATCAACTGGTTTTCCCGCTTTTAATCCCTCTAATTCATTTCTTAGCAGGGCCAGTTCCTGCGCAAGGATTTTATTATTCTCCGCAAGTTTAGAAATATTGATCGAAAATTCGATCAGGATCAGGAAAATAGCCAGCATCAGGATGAGGAAAAGCGCGGCCGGCGGATAAGCGATCCCGATCAGTTTTGCAAAATATTCCAGACCATGCCTCCAGATTGAAAAAACAATAAAAACCAGGCTCGAGGAAAGCCATAACAATGAATATTCTTCTTTGATCTTTTTTTTCCTGACCAGGTAAAGAATATAAAGAAAAAGGCTGATACTCACCGCGATGGCAATGTACTGTGTCGTCTGTATATTACTGCCAATGGATCTTACTTCTTCATTCATGGTGATAGATTTTTGACCGGATGGCCGACATAAACATAGCCAGCATGACCTTGATCATATAATATGGGCCTTTTGTTAACGGGATGGAAGAAACGCCGCCTTTACGTTCATGCATCTGGGTAAAGGTTTCTTTTATTTTAAAACCGTTTTTTCCAAGCAGGATGACCACTTCAGGTTCAGGATAATCACTGGGGTAATGATCGGCGAGAAAATGCACGGCCTTGCGGTTATATGCCCTGAAACCGGAGGTATGATCAGTTATTCGCTGCTGGATGAGCAGGAAAGAGAACCATTCGAAGAGCCTGATACCCATTCTCCTGTATGAAGAAGATTTGAAACCGTCGTGTTTCCGGCTGAACCTGGAACCGATAGCCACATCTGCTTCTTTTTTCATGACAACATCCAGGAGTTTATTGATTTCCTGAGCACTGTGCTGGCCGTCACCGTCGAATTGGAGCGCAAAATCGTAATTTTTATACCTGGCATAGCGGAAACCGGTTTGAACGCATCCACCGATTCCTAGATTAAAAGGCAGGTTAATTACTTCTGCATGGCCGGTTTCAAGCGCAATGGTGCTGGTGTTATCGGATGAGGCATCATTTATCACCAAAACATCCCAATCTTCATTTTCCGCAAGAAGTTTTTGGATGACCCCCCTGATATTATCCGCTTCATTATAAGCAGGGACGATGATCAGGATTTTTTTCATTCTGATAATTGACCTGGTAAGTTATTAGTTACAATATTGTTTCAGATAAACATCCGCCCCTTTATAACCCTTGGCTGAAGCAGTTTCCCAGTCTTTACAAGCACCCGCTTTATCATTCAGGCCGATTTGCCTGGCATAACCCCGGTTATAATAAGCCTGGCCGAAATCAGGATTAATCTGCAGGCAGGCGGTAAAATTATTAATAGCTTCCTTATAATTCTTTAATGCGATAAGGGAAACGCCCTTCCCGTTGTAAAACAAATGATTCTTCGGATCCATTTTGATGGCCAGATCGATATCTTTTATAGCTTCCTCATGGCTTTTCATCTGGGCTTTTGTCAATCCCCGGTTAAAAAAAGCGAGCGGAAAAGCCGGATCAATTTTAATCGATGTGTTGTAATCTTCAATGGCTCCTTTACTGTCTTTTTTCTTTCTTTTTGCATTTCCCCGGTTGTAATAAATGGCTGAAGTATTGTTTCCCAGCTCAATACTTCGGTCATAGTCAGCAATGGATTCATCCAGTTTATTCATTGCAGCATGGGCGATCCCCCTGTTATAAAAGGCTGTAATATATTTGGGATCAAGGCTGATAGCCATATTATAATCCTTAATTGCTCCACTCAGATCGCCGGTTTCTTTTTTCAGGTTACCCCTGCCATTGAAGGCAAGTGGAAAGCCAGGGTTACAATCTACGGATATATTATAACATTTTAAGGCATTTTCCGAATCCTTTTCCGTCATATAAAACGTTGCAAGCCAGTACCAGGCCCTCTCTCTTTTTGGTGATTTCTTAACGCTATCTGACCAGAGCGTATAGGGATTTTCCCAAACTGTGTTCCGGTTAAGGGATGCCCCAATATAAACGAGCGTAAGGATAGAAAGTGCAATGATGGGATAATTTGCTTTTTTGGGGCTTAAAAAGTAAAAAGCAAGATAGCTGATGGCAAAACCAAAACCGAAAACAGCCAAATAAAGACGGTGTTCAAAGATAACGTCGCGGATGGGAATGATACTTGATTCAAGTGAGAGTGTTAAATAAAACCAGAAGATGGCAAATGAGGCTATGAGCCATTTTTTCCTGAACAACCAAACACCAAGTGCTATCGTAAAAAGCAGGAACAACAGGCTCAGGAGTTCCTTTGCACCCCAAAGAGAATCAGAAACGGTGAAAAAGTAATCTAGATGCTGGTTAATGGGGAGGAACAGCAATTGCCAGTATTTAACCAGTACCCGGAACTGGGTAAAAAGGTAGTCCGAACGGCTGATTTTATCATATTCACTGGGCAAGCCGTTAATTACAAGACCCAGCATAATTATCACCCCTACCGCGGATGAAAAAATCGTAAGGAATTTACGGTCAATTTTTTGTTGTTCGTCCCTGATGAAAAAGATCTCAGCAAGAATGAAAGCAACGGGGAATGTAATAGCATTCTGTTTAGACATGAAACCCAGGATGCCGGCAATAAATGCCCCGGCATAAAACGCATACGGTTTCCATTTCTTCCCGGCCAGGTTTTTCAAATGGACATTTCTTCCACGGATATAAAGTAAAACCGCCCACATATAAAAGAAACCGGCCAGTACGGCCATTCTCTGGATTATATAAGTAACTGCCTGGGTTTGTATAGGATGCGCGATAAAAATAAAAGCAGTGAAAAGGGCAATCAGCACTTTATAATCATTGACGGTTTTATTTTTATTAAAAACGGCCAGCGACAGGATTTCCAGTGTCAGCAGGAATGCCATAAAACCGGCCAAAATGTGGAAAAGTAAATTAGCGATATGATATCCGGCCACATCCAGTTTATTCAGCTTATAATTCACTGCCAGGGTGAAAAACGACAGTGGCCGGTTTCCGACGGCTTTCCAATGAGATGCGGTCAGGACATTATCAATATTCTTAATCTTGCTTCCTTCAACTATATGATAACCATCGTCAAATTGAAATGAATTATTAAAGGAATTGGCATAAGCTATGATCCCGATAATGGCTATCAGGATAATGGCATATTTTTTAATTACGGGTTGGAATGATATCATGACAGATTAAATGCTAAAATATTGGCTTCTGAACTAACAGTGGCCAAAAGTACGAAAATAAAAATAAAGGCTTAAGGGCTAATTCTATTTATGATTATTTCTTTTATCAATAAATGTCACTGCTTTTCTTCCTGATTCAGGGTGTAGCGTCTTTTCAATCTGATCGATAGGTTCAAAGACGATCTGTGGCGCCACTCTCAGTTTTGCACGGAAATGGTCTTTGATTTGTTTTTCAAAAGTTTCCGTAACATGAAAGCTTCCGATATGGATTAAAATTTCATCGGTGCCGATAGAGTTTGTATATACTTCAACGTAATAATTGACAATATTTTCAACATTATCAAGGATATCATACAATGCCGGCGGGTAGAGAGTAGTGCCTTTATATTTGATCATTTGCTGTTTTCTGCCCAGGACGGGGCCTAATCGCATAGTGGTCCGGCCGCAGCGGCAAGGCTCCTGGTAATGATAGCAGACATCGCCGGTTTTGAAGCGGAGCAGCGGCATGCCTTCAACGCCAAGGGTAGTAATGGTGACTTCTCCGGCCTCATTTTCTTTCACCGGGCGGTCATTTTCATCAAGGAATTCTACGATGATCAGTTCAGGATGATGGTGTCCGCCGGCGCCATAGCTGCATTCGGTGAAAGCCGTGCCCATTTCCGTGGAGGCGTATGTAGAATAGAGATGGATGTCCCACTTTTCGCTGATTTTACGGCTGAGGGTGGTGAGGGAAAAGTCGGGATTGCGCAGGGGTTCCCCGATACAGATGGCTTTCCGGATGCTTGATGACCTGTAATCAATGCCTTGCTCTTCGGCGTACCCGATCAGTTTGAGGATAAATGACGGTACAGTGATGAAAGCATTTGGTTTGAAACGGCGGATGGAGTCCCATTGCAGTTCGGGCATTCCGTTCCCGACGCGGATAATGCCGGCTCCGAGCTTTCTTACACCCAGGAAATAGGCCAACCCGGCCATAAACCTGCGGTCGATGGTGGTCATAAGCTGGTAGAGGTCATTTTCATTGCCATCGGCAACGGCAAAGGAGATACTTTCGTTATAAGACAGGCGGTCAAGATCGCGGTCGGTCATTGCGAAAGTAACCGGATCGCCTAATGTTCCGGAGGTAGTGATATAATCGATGATCTTATTTCGGGGCACGCAGATAAAAGCATCATTTTGCTGCTGCAGGTCATCTTTGGTGGTTGGCGGGATGAGGGCAAGGTCTTCCAGTGATTTTATTTTAGCAATATCGATATTATTTTTCCGGAAATGTTCTTTGTAAAAGGTTGATCTTTCTTTGAGGTAAAGGAGTTGATCTTTCAGTTTTTCTTCCTGGAAGGACTTAATTTCGGCAGTTGGTTTTGTTTCGATTTGTGGCAACATGGCAGATTTTTTAATGGCACACGGATGACACGGATGTTACGGATTTACGCGGATCAAAAGTAATGAATTCTGAATGATTTGTCGATTTAAGGATTTGACCACCTAATGACCACCTAATGACCACCTAATGACTTCCTCTCTGCCGCCGATGGCGCCTCTTTCTCTAACGCTATCCGGTAATAACCCTCTGCCTTTTGCCTTTCGCCCCTGCTCTGGAAATAATCCCCCAAAATCCGGTACGTATGGAAAAATTCGGGGTTGTAAAGAATCAGCGAATCGGCATCGCCTTCGGAATATTGCCCCAGTTCGATCTGCCTGGCCAGGCTCCGGTATTTTTGCAGGTTTTGATAGGTTAATGCCATCATTGTTGTAGAGACGCAATATTTTGCGTCTCTACAATATTTTGCGTCTCTACAATATTTTGCGTCTCTACAATATTTTGCGTCTCTACAATAATTTGCGTCTCTACAATATTTTGCGTCTCTACAATAATGGAATACTGAATCTAAATCATATCCCCAATATTCCCCCAATTGATACGGTGGCCCGGCAACCCAGACCTGTTTTTTTTCAGGCATAAAAATAATAGAATGATGCGCGATGAATTGATTGACAGCCTTTTCATTACCTAAACCAATGTCCTTTCCATATAGTCCATTATCATCACGAAGAATCGATGCTACAATTTGCGGATCAAGCTTCGGGTTTTCTGAAAGCAGTTCATTGACACGATTATACCGGTAAACCGAGGTTTCATTTGCCATGTTTTCCACATTGAGTGGATCGGCGAGGAAAATATCCGATTGAAAATGATTGGTGACGATGAGAAAATTCGTGTCGGGATCAAAAAGAGAAACTATTTCCGGTGTTTTTTCGATGACCACCGCTTTATGGTCTGTTGCCGATCCGAGCAGGAACGATTCTGTAACAAAGGTTTCCCGCTTATGAGCGATCTTGTAAGCTTCCGCAATATTGGAGGCGTATTGCAGGATTTCCCTTCCCAGCAGTGAGACAGGGGTTTTTGCACCGGTAGGGATAGAGGATTTGGCCGCATTCAGGGTAACCGTCAATCCCTTTTCATTCATCCCTGAAACCACCCCTGTAAACCCAGCCCAGGTGACCATAACAAAGCAGTAGCCGCTGTCGGGGCGGATAAAACACAATATCTTGTCTTTCGCAAATTCATCGTTGATGTAGAAATCGAAATTTCTTCCCAGGATCAGGCTGCTGTCGGCCGAGTGACTGTCCCAGGCGCCAAAGGCAGTGCAAGCCACCAGGTTCATATTCTGGATAGCATGGCCCAGGTCGTGTGCAGCATGATAATTCAGCATCCGGACGTAAGCCGGACCCATAAATTCAAATTCGGTTGAAGCAAACTGTGAAATGCCGAATATCTCCTGCTGATATTCCGTAAGCACATACTTCTCCAAATCCCTGTTGAAGAAACTGACGAAAGCGAGCATGAATTTCTGGTATGATTTCGAAGGAATAAGTTCTCCAAGACGGCTTAAGAATGCCTTTTCCTGATCAGCCATTAATTCTTGTGTCAGCAAACCATGGGCATACCCGATTTCATAAGGGCTTCCCTCCAGGTACATCTCCCACCAACCTTCACGGGCTTTCCGGAGCCAGCCGTGATCACAGGCATATTCATCCGGGCCGGTAGTGGTCCGCTCCATGGAAAACTGATGAACACCGGCAATTTCAGGTTCGCTCACCCTCGAGGCAAGACGGTAGTAAATGTAAAATGCGATAATGATGACCAACAAACCTGTCAGGATATAAAGAAAGATTCTTATGGATTTCCTCTCAGGCATTGTTCAAAGTTCAAAGTTCAAAGTTCAAAGTTCAAAGTTCAATTTTCAATTTTCAATTCAATGCTTCCATGCTTCAATCTAAGGGAGGGACGGAGTGGGTGCGGGTTGCTATAAAAACAATATTCGATGTCATCTTCGTTTCATCAATTACCTTAACTTGTAAATCATAACTTGAAAGGATTTCCGATATTTTTGATTTGCTTGTAAAGTAAAGCTCGTTCCTGCCTTTGAGGGTCTGGTTAAAGCCAGTCCGCGTGCTGAAAAATTCGGATAAGCGCGTGCCAAAGTGTTTCCGGCCCATCTGCCGGTCGGCATCGCGGATGATCAAAACGCCGCCCTCTTCCAGATTTTCAATACACGTGACAATGAGCTTTTCCTGCTTTTCTTCCGAAAAATAATGAAGTACATCTGCCAGAATAAAAGCCCTGCTTTTTGGAAGCGTCATCTCAAGCGCATCCGCACAAATGAATCTGAGCCGGTCATTCTTCGCAGGACAGTTATCGGCCACCTCAATTTTTTCCGCATCATAATCAATGCCTGTTATCCTTCTCCCTTCCGATAGAAAGCTCAGCATGTAAGCCAAGAAACCATACCCGCAGCCTATATCGGTAATCTGCCCTTCTTTTGGCAAGTGTAGGTGAAACATTTCATAATTCTTTTCAAGACGTATTTTCACCTTCAGGTACCATTCAAGTATGGGTCCTTTGTAAAGATAGTTCTTGATCAGCTTTTCCCTGAAATAAGCGGGATTTTCTGCCTTTTCCATAATTTTCCTGTACTCAGCGGCCATATAGTGTCGTACTGCCCTGGACTGCTCCAGGAGCCCTTCGCCAAACCGCTTATCACCAGGACTGATCCGCGGAAGAAATTTAATTGTGGCACTGCCAGTCTTCAGAAAATACTCCCCTTTGGTCATGACAGGCCCTGATCCGTGGATGATCACCGGCAAAATATCGATACCCAGCTCCTGTGCAAGGTAAAAAGCACCTTTGTGAAAACGCTGTATATGGGTATCAGGCGAGCGGGTTCCTTCCGGGAAGATGAGGACAGAATAGCCCTCTTCGATATTTTTCCTGAGTTTCAAGGCCAGGGAATCCAACCCTTCGGAGATGGCAAAAAACTCGGCCATCTTCACTAAAGGTCCATACAACCAGTTCTGCTGAACTCTGTCATTGGTAATCTCCAGCAGCCTTGGATGAAGCATCAGGATAAGTGCAATATCGATATGTGACTGGTGATTGGCAATGATCATAGCCGGTTTTTTTAAATCTTCACCTTCAGGCTTGATTATAAATTTAGACGAAAGAAAATTCGAGTCGATCAGGAACCTGCATGTGATCATCATCATGTAATGGAACCAACCCTTAACCCGCTTGCTTTTCAAACGAAGCAATCTGAAAAAGACCAGGCCGAAAATCAGGCCGAAAATAGTTATTGTGACAAAGATTGTCAGAGACAGGATAGCGAAGAGGAAATCTTTGAGGGTCACCGGCACCGGTCTTTTTCTTTTTTCAACATAAACCAGCCATTCAAACAGGATTGGTTCCATGGTCCAGGTAATGAACCAAACCGAGACAATTCCGATAATGGCCGCGTATGCCATGGCTCTCAGCGCGGGATGCACTGCCAGTATCAATACTCCGAGACCTATCAGGGTCGTGATGGCATCCATCAGAACCGACGACCTGTAGGAATTGATATCGCCATGACCGTACTTGTATTTTTGAAGCATGCCCTGTATGGAAAAGATAGCATAGTCGACACCAAGACCAAAAACAAAGGAAGTGATGATTATATTGAAGATATTGAGTTTCATTCCGAATAACCCCATTATCCCCAAAGTCCATATCCAGCTAATGAACATGGGAATGAAGGTGATAAGCGCCAGTTCGATTCGGCCATAAGAAAGCAATAAGACGAAGAAAACGATAAGAAGGGAAATGATTACCAGCTTATTGAAGTCTTCATTTAAAATATCCATGAAAGTGCTGGTCAGGAACTGTTTGTCGAATATGAAGGAAGATTCTTCACCTTTAAGCGTCTCATAAAGAATAGGTTTATCTTCCTGTCTTACTTTAAGTATCGTTGTGACGGTAGTCACCTGTTGTTCCCCGGTAATATATGGATCGAGGAAGATGCTTGTCAGAACAGGCATTTCAGCCGGACCGGCGGGTGTAAAATCTTTGTCAATCCATTGAAGAAAGCCATCAAATCCTGTAGCTTTAAAACCGGTTTGCGTGGCGGCCAGCATAAGCCTTTCTTTCAGAATGGCTTTCTTTTCCGGTGTCCAGTAATCATTCCACCGATTGATCCGGGCTTGCTGAACCTCAACGGGAACGGCGATAGAAGTGATGGCGGCATATTTTTTTACCAGTCCCTGGTCTTTCAACTGCGCTACCCGACCGAGAAACTTTGTGGTATTTGAAAGGGCTTTATCCAGGTTTTCTCCCCGGGTAACGACATACACCGACCGCAAAGTGTACTGGCTGACATTTTCAAGGATAGCTTCAGCGTTTTTAAGTTCTTTCGGCATATAACTCATCCCGGTGAGATCACTTTCAAAAGCAATTCGTTGGGAAGTAAAATAGAACACCACGGTCAGCAACAGGATAACGATGATTACCATCCGGTGTTTCCCGATGGGAAAGGAAGCCAGTTTCATGACAGATCTGTTCACAAGATTTTCCCTTGTCTGTTCCCATTTTATTTTTTTTGTAAGATGAGGCAGGAGAACCAGCGTAAGCAATCCTGCGGCCAGGATACTGAAACCGGCGAAAAGCCCCAGGTCGCCGACTGCTTCCGATCTGACCAGCAGAAGGGTAAAGAAATCGCCGGAAGAGATAATACTGCTCATCACTATTGGCAGGGCAATCTCTTTCAGCACTTTACGCGGATCTCTCATTTCCCGGAGATGGTTCAGGTAATGGATGGTATAAGCGATGGCAATACCAAGCAAAACGGCGCCAAAGCCCAGGGAGATGGCAGAAATATCACGGCTCATCAGCGAAAGGACAGCGACCGATATCCCGGCACTCATCAGGGTGGTGAGCACAATGGCCGGGATCACCCTGAAACGGCCGAAATAAAATCCAATAAACAGGATCAGCAATACAACGGCCAGGCTCATGGTAAGCATGATATCGCGCTTAAGCTGCGCGGCATTTGCCACTGAGACGGCTAATGTACCGAAATAGCCGGCTTTGATCTTTCCGTCTTTGCTATGACTGATAATCTGAAAAAGGTTATCCAGTTTTTTCAGCAGGATGCTGTTTTTGGCCGTTTCAGTCGACTTTTGCGCCGGCGTCACGAAAAGGATAAGATATTTCATGTCGCCGGAGAAGATATAACCGTCTCGTGTCCGGTAACTTTCATCGAGTTTGAAAGATTCCAGTTTTTTTAAGGCGATGCCGGTGAACCCGAGCGGATCATTCAGTAAAATATCCCTTGCTACCATCCCTGCGGGGGAGACCAGGTTCTTGTAGGCCGAAATGACAGCATGATTGATTGAGGATGCAGTGGTAAGTGAATCAAGGAGGAAATAGTCGCGGTCGTCCAGGAAAACAGGAAGGTTTTGATGGAATTCTTCATAAATACCCTGGATCGCGTCATCATCGACTTTTTCACGAATTTTACCGACCAGTGCGGGGATCATGGCAGACCTGACAGAGTCGGCCAGTTCACCGGCAAAAGCAATGAGATCTTCCGCAGGAATGGATCCTGAAGTATCGGCCGGACCTATGAAGATGACCAGCTCATCAGCAAAAGCCGACTGGTTGACGACCTCCAGGAACTGGTCAACTTTTTCATTACGAGGCAGAACCTTGGATATATCTTCTGTTATTTTCAACCGCAGTGCAAACCATATTATGACGGTCAGGGTCAGCCCCAGGAAGAGGAAGAAGACCAGTTTCCGGTGGTGGAAGAAGTCGTATATGATGGTGAAAAAGCGGTTCATTTTCTCCGGAATATATTAAGTAAAATCCAGGTCACAAGCCCTGACAGCAATCCCATAACCGTTCCGAAAACCAGAGCGCCGGCGATATATTGAAAAAAGTTCTTTTTTACGAATTCAAAGGTTATCCCCGAATCGAAATTCAGATCCTCATGATTACTGAGAACAAGGCCTCCCGTTAAATAGCTCGCAAAGAGGATAAAGGGGATCAATGGCGGGATACTGATGTTGGAAGCCACCAGGGTGATGGCCTTATTTAACTTCAGGATGATGGCAAGTGCCAGCGCAATGGCCATTTGCCAGCCCCATACCGGTGCAATGCCCATGAATATACCCAGGGCAACAGATGCAGATTTTTTAAAGTTAGATTCATCGGGACTGAGGAGGTGTTTCCTGGCCAGATCTTTGAACCCTTCCCCGCTATTTTTTCGGATGATCATCCAGGGCCGGAAAAACAGCCAGGCGAGGATGACCAGAACCGTATTCAGCAGGCTGATCCGGGCAAAATCGATAAACGGGCGGAAATGTGATACCCTTTCTTTTTTTGGAGGATAAATCACGCTGACAGGAACCGAAGTCAATGGAATGCCTTTCCAGGCGGCCCTGACCAGAACTTCAATTTCAAATTCAAAACGGTTGGTGAAAAAGCGGATTTTTTCGAGTCGTTTTAATGGATAAAGGCGAAATCCCGACTGGGTATCCGGAAGCTTGTAGCCTGTTTCCACCCGGGTCCAGAAATTGGAAAAACGGTTGCCAAAAGTAGTTCCGCCCGGAATTCCGGCCTGTTCAAGGTTGCGTGCGCCTATGATCAGGGCTCCGGGCTCATTTTCAATCTTTTCAATAAATTTGGGCAGATCTTCCGGAAGGTGCTGGCCGTCGGAGTCGATGGTAATGGCATAGCAATAACCCTGTTTTATTGCTTCCCTGAAACCCTGGCGAATGGCAAAACCCTTGCCTTTATTTTTTAAAAGATGAATGGCGGTCAGGTTAGGGAATGTTTCGATGATCTTATAGGTTCCGTCGGTAGAACCATCATTCACAACAATGACCTGATCGGTTAATTCCAGGATTTCCCGGATGATCCTCTCTAAAGTCAGTTCATTATTATAGGTTGGGATGATAACACAGCATTCCTGCGTTTTAAAGTTCTGGTATTGAGTAGTGTCATGCATAGATAAAACGCCGGGATGCCGGGATAGTTAATCTTTTGATCTCATGACCTGCTCAACCGCTTTTTCGGTCCACAGGCAAATCTCTTTTAGTTCTTTTTCGTTGATGATCGCTCTGCTGTGCATGAATACATAGCCTTTCATTGGCATTTCATCTTCAGTGATCACTTCACAGATTTCTGTCAGGAGCTTGATTTGCTTTTTCCTGTCATAATTTGCCCATTCCGAAAAGTTCAGGTGCTCTTTTCCATCACGGATATGTTTTGCCATCAACCACGAAACAGGCGCAATATGGTTATAGAAAGGATAGACAGTTTTATTGGAATGACAATCGTAGCAGGCATTCGCAATTTTTTTCTTCACTGCGGTCGGTACTTCCAGCTTAAAAACGATATCGTTTTGTGGGTTTACCAGGCTATCGTTTTTTTGCGGCTGAAAGAACTGGATAACGATAAAAATAAGGATAACCGCACCTATGATGATGATCCAGGCTTTATTCATAGTCAGTAAAATTAAATGTCAGTTTGCAGGCTTATTTGCCCATGAGTTTAGCTGATTCCTCAGTAACCCACTTGTCGACGATATCTTTCTGTTCCTTTCCAAGTGCCTTGTCTGGATTGTTGGAAATATACCTGGCAGGGGGCATGTCGTCATTTTTAACGTCTTCATTAATTGCTTCCATCTTACCAACCTTTTTTGCATCAGGCAACTCGCTCCACTTCGAGAAATTCAATTTCATTTTAGCCTTGGCATTGGAAGAGGCATCGCTATGACAGTCGTAACAGGATGTTTCAAAAACTTTTTGCACTGCTTCAGGAAATACAGGGGTAACTTTTTCCTGCGGCGGATTAACGTTGTTAGCCGAAAGACGGGCGGTCGGATAAGTGAAGGCCATCACGGCCAATCCGGCGGCAATCAGGAAAATACTTGAAAAGATCAACTTTTTCATACTTATTAATTTTAATGGTTAAATTTATTTTAAAAAAGGACAAATTTAATTAAAATTGATTTTACTCTGTGTAACTCTGCGGGAACTCTGCGAAACTCTGCGAAACTCTGCGAAACTCTGCGAAACTCTGCGAAACTCTGCGAAACTCTGCGAAACTCTGCGAAACTTACCGTTAGCTATTACGCAAAGTTACGCAAAGGAAACGCAGAGTTGCGCAAAGGTTTTAAGCAGGGCTTAATTTAAGTCCCTTAATTTTCACGAAAACAGTTTCTCCCGAGAAAAAGTTCAGTTCAACTTTGTATTTATCTTCCTCTTCAGTAACCGAGCCATTAATCATGACCAATGGGTTCTGTAACGGGTCGATCACCTGCAGAAATTTGATAACTGATGCCTCTTTCACGATAAGTTCCTTCCCGGTGATTTGAGAAACAACAGCCGCCGAGATTTCTACGAGGACAACACCCGGCACGATGGGTTGCCCTGGGAAATGGCCTGAAAAGACCTGGTGAGCCGCATTAAAAATGATTTCGGCGCTGAAATTACTGCCGTGGGTGGAAAGTTGGGTTATGGAGTAGAGGTTGGTCATTAAGTGGTCATTAAGTGGTCATTAGGTGGTCATAAGCTTGTTTTAGCTTCTAATGCCTGTCGATAAGGCTGATAACTGGTGTCGGCATCTTTCCATACTTCCAGTGCCCTGTCGAGGTACTCTTTGGCTTTTTGCTTATCATTCAGGTTAAGATATACCATTGCTGCCTCATAATTATTTTTCGGATCGTAAGGGTGCATTTTTAAAGCCTGATCTATGCTCTTTTTTGCTTCCTTGTTATTTCCCAGTTCCCGCTGACACCTTGAGACCCACCTGTAGGGATCATATTCTGCGGGCATTCTTTGATTGACTTTGGTATAGTTTTCAAGCGCTGTCTTATAATCCTTCCGGATTTCCGCAATTTGTCCACTGGCATAATCTGCATGGATCAGAAGGCTTTCCTGGCCAAGGCTATTGATCAAATTCATAAACTCAGTTAAATATTTATCTGCCTCATTCGCATCATTCAGTTCAATATAATAAGTAAGGTAACCCAGGGATGTGAGTTTATCGAAAGGTGGCAGGAATTTATTCTCAAGGGTTTTCAATAACTTCAGCCCCTGTTCTGATCTGCCGGCAAGCACATATTTATCCATAGCAAGTAAATACTGCTGGTTAAAAGCAAAAGGCGACAAGCACCTGGCATATTTATCCATGCTTTTTTCAAAATAATTTATAGATTCCAGCATCTGCCCCTTCATTGCAAAATAAGCATTCAGATTAGTATAGACATTAGCGCTGTCCTCTGCCGTCTTTGAAGATGTAAGTGCTTCATTATAAGCATTCTCAGCGGAAGCGAAATTTCCTTCACGGATGTCAAAGTCTGCCAGCGAAAGCATAATACCAATGTTTCCAAAATCAAGCGAAGCTGCTTTTTCAAAATTTTCTCTTGCCTTCGTAGATTCAGACATCTTAAAATACAGATTACCAAGGTTTTGGTAGGATTTGTATTCCGTCGGGAATTTTCCTGCATATTGTTTATAATAATATTCTGCTGAATCATACTGTGTCGATTCCATGTATAATGATGCAAGCATCCACAACCAATAGGACCGCTCGGAATCGATTGACAAAATGGTCTTACATTCCCTGACTGCTTTATCTTTTTCATTCCTGTTCAAGTAGTTCCAGAACAAGTAAACATGCGCGTCAATATCCCGCGGGTACAAACTGGTCCAGGTCTCACATATTGTTCTTACTTTATCAGGTTCCTGGCTTAGATAATAATAAGAGTATTTTACTGCAAATTGTTGCCTTTCGGTCAGTTTGTCAAGATTGCTCATGGTCATCCGGGCATGTTCCAGGGCTTTATCCATCTGGTTATCGTTGATGCAATAACCAATCAATTGCCTGTGAGCAAAAATAAAGTCCTTATCTTCAGCGATTGCATTTTCCATTAATAGAATCGCCATTCCCCAATTGTTGTTCATTGAAGCTTCAAGAGATCCTTGTGTAAAGAATTCCAAAGCTTTTAAGGAGGATGTATAGATCTCTGATACAGGCAGATCAGTAGTTTCTTTAATGTGACTCTCCGGGATTGCCAGGTCCTTCTTCAATTGTAAGGTAATCTCATCGATAATGCGAAAAATATCATGACCAGAATACTGATGCTCAGCCATCGGTTTACCCGTTTTTGTGTCGTAGAGCTGGGTCGATACCGTGTAATTGCCGCCTGAACAATTTAAGGTACCAGTCATGAATGTATTAATATGAATATCGCCGGCAATCTTTCTTTTTATCATAAAAGGCGCCCCAAGACCATCCTGATAATTCAGTTTCTTGAAGGTACCAATGTGATCAGTGGCACTGACAACTTCAAGGAAATTATCCTCATTTGCATCATAATTGATAAGATTCGGAATAGCGTATTGCAGCCAGTCCAGAGATGTGTCGGCGCCTGTATTTTCAATGAAAAAGACCATCGATTTTTTAAGGAACTCGTTTTTCACAACGGTTCTTTCTGATTTGATTCCATTCTCATCTTCAACGGTAACTGTGGTGGTAGCTGCACCCAGGTCTTTTCCGCTAAAGAGAAAAACTATCAGAAGAATGGAAAACACTGCATTCGATGGGAAACCGATCAATTCGGCTTTGGTCCATTTGCCAGAACTCCTGTATCCATGGTAATAGGTCAGGAGAATAACCGTAGGGATTAGCGAAATCAGGATCACCCATGTCAGGTCGACCAGGTACGGCGAAAGCATTTTACTGGTCACGTAAGAAGAAACAGCCAACCTGACCAGCCATGACCCCAGGATGTAAATGGCCATAACATGGAAAACCCTCCTGCTCCACAAATCGTTTAAAAAATAGCTGAACCCCTTCTTTTTGATTTTAGTAACGCCTTCAATGAAGACTTCATAAATTTCCATCGGTTCTTTTATCCCTTTCAGCGTTTTGATTCCAATGGAATGAACCGTTATATCTGTCTGATTCCGGATCTGTTGCTTTACCGCATCTGATATACATACGCCTTTTGCCGACGCAAGGGCCTGGATGCGGGCTGCCGCATTCACCGCCGACCCGAACACATCCCCATCCTTAAATATTACTTCACCGATATGGATGCCGGCACGGATGGTCAGGTCCTCATCTTTGAGCCGGGTCTGGATGCTGACTGCACATCTCACCGCTTCAACCGCGCTGTTGAACATCATCAGCAGGCCGTCGCCCAGCTCTTTGATAATTTCACCGCTATAGGATTTTACAATTGGGGTAATGATATCGCGTTGCGCCTGCAATAACTGCATGACCCGCTTTTCATCCTCTTCCATTTGTTTCGTATAACCGACAATATCGGTAAACACAATGGCTGCCAGTTTGTGGGCATTTTCTGACATATTTTATGGATTTTTGGTCATTAGGTTGTCATTAAGTAGTCACAAAGTGGTCGTCAGGTTTTCGTATGCTACCTTAATTCAATTATTACTTTCGTTCACACTCTAAGGTTTTCCTGCGTTCATGCCCTCAATATAGCCCTCAGTAAAACCTTCAGCCCAGGTGGTGAGTGCAAATACTACAACCATCCCCAGAGCAAAATACAAGAGTTTCTTCCCCCACGGTTGTTTTCTGAAAATTATAGCAACAATTAACAGGATTACTGATAAGATTTGCAGAATTGTTTTCCAGGTTTCCATTTTATTCGTTTTTAAAAGTTTAATAAATAATTGATTATTAATTACTCGTAATGTCCTGCTTAAAAGTTTTATAATCGGCTTTGTTGCAAATAGATGGAAAGATATTCAATATTTTTTTTCTGCCATTATTTTCAAGATAAATATCTTTTTCATCTGCAAAAATCTTATCAAAACTCTTTTTTCTGCTGATGAAATTTATGAAAGGTATTCCTCCGTATATGATAAATAATTTATTCTGTTTATCAAGACGGAAATATTTTTTTCCTGCTAAAGTATCAATCCCAATGGCTAGAAAAACGATTCCAAAGAAGCACATCACAATATGTAAAATATTATCCTTATAGGCTAAAGATGTGTCATACTGTGTCAGTGAAGCTATTATAAGCCAAATCGCTAATACAATAAACGAAATTGAATAAGATTTGCTATACCGGACATCGGTATAGTCGCCTGGGTTTGATATTCTTGATTTTTTCATATTTCCATTATCCTTCCATCGCTTTAATAGTTTTTAATAACTTCCGTATCATCATATAATTGCCCGAAATAACAACGGAATTGCCATCTATCAGGACTTTTATTTTTCTGGCATTATACATTATAAATTGAGAAACCGTGGGTTTGAAAACTAACTGGTCATTGACCTTTACCGGCGGCTTATAACCAATCTGGCTGATAAGAAATCCAATAATCTTATCAGAATCCCGCACGTCAGAGAATATTACCCTTACCGATTTAGCAGAAATAAAATAAACAGCGATAAAAACTATAAAAATGATTAAGCAGGGAAATATGAACCAGGACTTGTCATCAGCAAATACCCTGCTGTATACTTCTGAAACTGTGGTTTCCTTAATTAAGGAAAAGATGTAAAATTCCGTATAAAACATAATTAAACACAGGATTATTGCGTATCCGGCAACTTCTAACGGAGATAAGAATTTCACAGGCAGCTTGCTGATTTTCTTGATTTTGTAGCTGTATTCCTGCCGGGAATTATCAGTTCCGGTTTCTTTCCTGTGGTATTTTTCGCCATATACGGAAGGCACCTGATAGACAGTATATTTCTCGAGAATATTTTTTAACTCGACTTCGCCCTGCTTAACCATATTGAACAGGTTGGAGCTTTTTGCGGATTCATATACCGCATTTGATAAACAGATACCGCCGGGGTCTGCCATCTGCTCCAGCCGGGATGCCACATTCACCCCTTCTCCAAAAATATCATTATCCTTTACGATAACATCACCCACATGGATACCAATCCGGATGATAATCTTCTCATCTTCACTTTTGCTTTCGCAATAGTCTTTTAGTGCAGTTTGTATTTCGACTGCGCATGATAAAGCTTCAATTGACGAGTTGAATTCAGCAAGGATGGAATCACCTATTTTTTTTATAATTTGTCCTTTATGGCTTTGGATTGATTTCTCAAGAATACTGTCATGAATAGTAAGAAGCTGAATGGCTTTATTCTCATCCCGGCTCATCATCCTGGAGTAGCCATAAATATCAGTAAACATGATAGCGGTTAATTTCCTTTCAAATGCTTCCATAATTGCTGATTGTTTATTACTACAATCCGGTCTTCCTTAGCATTTTCGCTCAGTGTAAGGAGCATTATTTAGTAAAATTCAGCGTGGATCAGTAAAACTTTCTAAAGATAAGAAAATATTAATTAAGCAAAGAAATTGTAATATAATGGGATTTATTCTCTATGATAAATCCGTGTAAATATTTGAAATTTCATCTAACTTAACTGAACTTTTAAAACAATATTATTAATTCGCGTAAATTCGTTGCATCCGCGTTTATTCGCGTTCTATTAATAGCACGCGAATGACGCGAATTTATGCGAATGAACACGGATTTTTTCTAAGTTATTGATATTGTTTAAGATTAAAAAAATGTCTTAGAATCTGTGAGAAAATCAAATGATTGCCATCAAAGATTTCTCAAATTTCCGGAGAAACACTTTATTATCCAATGCCGGGATAATGTTATGAATGATTAGTTTTTTATTTTCCAGCATTCCCTCCAGGTAAGTCATCCCCATTTCATTGTAAAAGGCAACGCGGTAATTTCCACTGTCATCCTTTTTAATTAACAGTCTGCCTGATAGCTCTTTATCTTTATATAAAACCGATGCTTTAAAAGTTGTTTTTTTAAATGTACCTGTATCAACTGATATTTTGACGCTTTCAGCCTGTTCATCCGAAATAATCACCCGGGGTGCCCGGCATGAAAATGCGATCACTGCCAGGCTAATCCAGGCGAAATATGTCAGCAGGGATCGTTTCATTCAACTTTTTATTGCGGAAGGTGATCAGGGTATAATCGCCCGACTTTTCAAACATCTTCAGCTCACCGACAGTATAATCTGACTTGCTCAGCTTCAATTCGATGCGGGAAAGGTAATCTTTCATCATGGCTCCGGTGGGCACAAGTTCAGCTTTATAATACCCCGGTGCCTCGTACCAGGTCGTTGTAAACTGGGGGCTGTTCAGCAGGGTGCCATTTACCATGCCGGTCATCACTTCGCTGATTTCCAGAAACATCCGGTTTGACCCGGTATCAAAATCTTTGCTTTTTCCCTCATCGATGATCCTTAGCCGGTCGCCGTCCATAATGATAGTGTAACTAAACGGCTCGGTATATTCCCATCTCAATCGTTTTTCTTTCTGAAAATAGAATATCCCCGATGAAGTGACTTTTTCTTCCAGGAAGCTCATCTCTTTTTTCTGTATAAAATCAGCAGTTATAGTATTGGTTTTTGCTGATGCCAGGTTGATCTGCTCCGTAATTTTTAATGGATCTTTTACAGGTACCTCCTTAATTTCCTGTGAGATTGCTGCAAAAGTTGTTAGTATAGCCTGCAATAAAAAAAAGATTTTTTTCAATTTCATTGTTTTTGTTTGAACCACTGAGGCACTTAGTTCACTAAGATACACTAAGGATATTCTATTAATTTCCATTTTCAGGAATTCTGCATATCTCTTAGTGTTCCTAAGTGCTCTTAGTGTCTAAGTGGTTATAATATAATCATTTAATATCAGAATTACTCTTTATCGGCACTTTAGGATAGACTATCTTAACCTCTATCGTATCATTCCTGCTCATATTAAAAGCGGCCTGCTCAAATTTTGGCCTGCCTGCAACTTTATTCGTAGTCGAAAACCCGTAACCTTCCTTGGGTATACCGAGTTCGGTGGCATCCATCCTGCCATTCAGGTTCTCATCATGATAGATGGCAATCGCGTAGCGGCCTTCAGGCACTTTATCGAAAGACACAGTATCTGTTTCCTTATTCACGACGATTCTGGTTTTCATCAAGGCACTGTCGGCAAATTGAAAATATTCCGGCCGGTTATGCAGGCTGATATATAAGTCGCCTTTCAACGGTTTCAGGCCGGTTACGGTGACGGTAAGCCGGTAAAAATTATTCTGTGGAGAAATTAATAATATCAAAGATAAAATATTGAAGATCAGCATCATTCTGTAGAATTTTAATTTTAACCACTAAGAACACAAAGAACACTAAGGCGCACTAAGAATTTTCAATTATCAATTTACAAATCAAGATCTTAGATTGTAAACCATAAATTGTAAAGTCTAAATCTCAATAGTCCCTTTGTGGTAAAATATATTTATAAATCTTCAAATCAATTCCTCCAACCCAACGAACCGGTAACCTTCATCTTTTGCCCTTAAGATAATTATTTCCAGTGCCTCAGGGGTAATGTTTTGCGTGTCGTGCATCAGGATCACCGCGCCGGGATGCAGTTTACCTATAACCCTGTCTGCAACTTTATCCGCATCCTTTGTTGTTGTGTCAAAACTCCTCACCGACCATCCAATCACTTTATATCCAAGTTTCTTCACCACTTTTGCCAGTACCGGGTTCGTTACTCCATACGGAGGCCGGAATAATAACGGCCTTTTACCGGTTATATTTTTAATAACACCCTCTGCTTTCAGCAAATCCTGTTCCATCTTTTCACTTCTGAAAAAATCAAAAAAGAAATGATGGCTGTAGGAATGAAGGCCAACCAGATGACCTCTGGAAATGATCATGCGCACCAGGTCTCCCTGTTTTTCAGCTTTTTTACCAATGATAAAAAATGCCGCCTGGATATTGAACTTTTCCAGGATATCCAGGACTTTTGGCGTTATGATCCCGTCCGGGCCATCGTCGAAAGTCAGTGAGATTAACTTTTCGCTGGTTTTGCCTTTACAAAAAGCTTTGGTATAAAAACCTGAACAGATGTTCACCGACCCTATTATCAACAGGATCAGCCAAACAATTATGGCCAGGATGGGGAACATTCCCAATCTGATATTGAAAAAAAGTAATATCAGCACTATTGCTGCAAAAATTAACAGGGCGATGGTTGTGGTCCGGAAATTCAGCATGATGAAACAAGCATCAGCGAATGGTGGATATTCTTAAAATGGTTATGAACGAGGATATTGTTGATCTTGCCAGGTTTTTTCGCTTCGTTCAGCATGAAGACAGCCGGGACTTCCTGGTTCTTCAGGATTCGTGCTGCCAGCCAGAGGGCAAAAGATGAAGCCAGGAAATGCTCCCCGCAAAGGTGTTTATAATAGGTCAAGGATGATTTTCCTTTAAAATAGCCGGTAACAGGCTCATAGACGGCATCTGACAGCGGATCGCCGTTCAGGCCGAGGATGACCAGGTCGATGTCGGTCGCAATTAGTTTGTGGTCAGCGAGAAAAGCATCGATATGATCCACTGCAATAGTTTGATTTTCAGGGTTGAACCGGGTGGATAAACCGCGAATACGCCCATAGTTCCGGGGACTTTCCTCTTTGCTTAAAAGAAAGAATGATGCCCCTTCACCGGCAATGGTACCTGGCGTTTTATCTTTCAGCAGGTCAAGGTTGAAGATCTCACCTTTCTTCCAGAACCCCATGCTGTTGGTGATTATGAAATGCGATTCGGTGATCTCTTCGATCCCGCCGAGGAGCACTTTGTCGGATGGCCTTTCTTCAAGCCACATCAGGCTGTCGAGCAGGGCATTTTCGAGTGAAACCGAACCCTGGACATAAGTCATATTATACCGGTTGCAGCCAAGCATGACGGCAATATGGGCGCCTACAGTATTATGGGTTGATTGGATGAATGCGGTAGGGTTGAGCAATCGCTCGCCATTATCGAGGATGCCGATCAGGAATTTTTCAGTCTCTTCCATCATTCCCATTCCTGTTCCCGTAATGATCGCATCGGGTTTATCCAGTTCAGCGTCATGAAGGCAGATGCCGGCCGCAGTCACCCCCATCTTCAATAGCCGGCTCATGCGGCGCAACTGGATGGGTTTTATGAAATCTTTATAATCCGGTTCTATTGATTGTAGCATGGCCGAGCGGTATTCGCGGATTTCCTGCAGGAAAACGTTGTTGTCGAACGTCGGCTGTGGTGAGATATTTCCTATTCCCCTGATGAATGCTTCCATATCAACAAGCTGAAAATATGAGTGTTGAATCGTTTCCGCCGAAACCGAAAGAATTGCTGAGTATATGCTTAATTATTTTTCCTGTGACCAATTTTTTCACAGGCTCAAAATGCAATTCATCCATTTTTTCCTGGAAGTTCAGGTTGGGAAACACCATCTGATGTTTGATGGTAAGTATGGATATTACTGCTTCCACTGCAGCTGCAGCGCCCAGTGTATGGCCCGTATATGGCTTGGTGGATGAAACCAGCGGAATATGCTCACCGAATATTCTCTCAATCGCGATTCCTTCAGTGAGGTCATTGTTATCGGTACCGGTTCCATGAGCGTTGATATAACTAATATCTCCGGGATGAATCCCGGAGAAACTCAGCGCCTGCGACATTGAAAGGTAAGGTCCGTAACCGTCGGGGGATGAGGCCGTCTGGTGGTAAGCGTCGTTAGCATTGGCATAGCCGCTTAGTTCACAAAGTTGGACTCGGTCTCCGAGGGCTTTTTCAGATTCCAGAACGAGAAAAGCGGCTCCTTCTCCCAGGTTGAGGCCCATCCGGTTCTTGTCGAACGGCCGGCAGGGCTGCTTGTCGAGGATCATCAGTGTATTGAACCCGTTGAGGGTAAATTTCGACATCGCATCGGTACCACCGGCAAGCGCGCGGTCGAGCAGGCCATGACGGATCAGCCTCGCGCCGGACATGATCGAGTTGGCAGAGGAAGAACAGGCTGTGCTGATGGTGCTAACCATGTCACGAAACCCATGGCGGGTGGCTATTTTCTCAGTGCTGTCGCCGCAGTCATGTGTCAGGACAAAATTGTTATAAGGCACTCCAAGCTGATAGTTCCGGAAATTGACCTCAGTCTTGTCCATTCCTCCTACCGTACTGGCTGAAATGACACCGGTGCGGAAACGGTTGTCTCGCGGGTCGATGCCGGCGTTTTTCAGGGCTTCTGCTGCTGCGATCAATCCCAGCAGGGCAGTACGGGAGTGCATATCCAGGTCGGTGATCCCGGCCAGGTCGCCCAGTTCTTTGTTGGTCAGTTTGATCTCGCCTGCCGGGAGGGTATTTCGGTAGATAGAGTCAAGGATAGAAAGGTGGCTGATTCCTGATCGGGTGGCCTGAAGGGATGCAAAGGTTTCTCCGGTATTTTTCCCGATGGCACAGATAATCCCGATGCCCGTGACAAAAACCCTGTCTGCCATCCGGTTACTTTTTTTGGTGCTCGATGATATAGTCGGCCATGGTTCGTACGGAGGTGAATATCCTGCGTCCTTCCTTAGGATCTTCGATCTTTATACCGTAATTTTTTTCGAGGAGAACGATCAGTTCCAATGCGTCGATGGAATCCAGTCCCAGTCCGTCACCAAAGAGGGGCGCATCATTGTCAATATCTTCAGGCTTAATATCTTCAAGGTTTAAAACCTCAATAATCTCTTTTTTAAGCTTTTGAGTTAATTCTTTCATCCTGTAAAACCTCTTTAAAAATTCGTTCAATATTTGAGGGGTCAAAGATAATGATTTCCTCCGGTTCTATATATGTTTTTGCCTTTTCCTCTTTTTCTATCAGCAAAAGACACGATGAAAGCCTGTCGTGGTAGGCTTCAACCCAACCTGCCAAACAACAGCTCACTCTTTTCCGGGAAAAAAGCTCTTCCACCAATTGAAAAATTGCATGAGCATCAGGCTTTTCACTGATATAGACCGCATTTTCACCTTTGATCTTATGCCTGATGGCTATTTCTCCCGTCATAATGTTAGGGAGGGTGTAAACAAACACTGACGGGCTGGGAAAATAATTCCCGTGGTCGCTGATACTTTCCTGGTGCTTTTCATCTGTTTCCAGGGATGAAGAGGCATTCTGGATGATCAACCCGATTTCTTCTGACGGATAACTTGCAGTAAGATCGGAGTCTTTGAGCAGGATCTCGGCGGATAGGAATGCTAATTTGCTGAGGTTATCCATTTTAAAGAACTTTGGGTATTGGATATGAAGATGGCGATAAGCGGATTTAAGAAATTCAGATGGTTCCGGTGCATGCTGACTAAAAACAATCGAACCATTGAACAATAGAACGGGCGGGTAGATCGAGCAGTAGCGGGTGATGATCATAATTAGGTTTGTTTAGCGTATGACAGGGCGAAAGTACAAAAAAACATGGTTGCAGATTACACCCTTCGGGTGTTCGAAATCGAATACCACAAGGGTATATTATGTATATTTGTAAAATAAACTTCCTTACATGAAAATAAGAGCATTCATCATTCTTTTTGCCTTTATTTGCCTGTCATTTCCACTTTTTGCCCAAAACAAAGATGGCGCTGTCTATATTCCAGATACGATAGATTACCCTTATATTAAAATATCCAGTGTGACGATCACGGGGAATAAACTTACCAGAGACCGGATCATTATCAGGGAACTTGATTTTAAGATCGGCGACAGCCTGGTGACTTATGAGAAAGACGGAAAGCTGCATTTCACAATGAAACGGTTTGCTACGGCCGATTCAAGCGAACTAAGGCTAAAAATGGGATATAGCCGGGAAAATATCATCAATACCAGGTTGTTTCTTTCAAACAATCTGACGCTTGAAAAGGTGAAAGGCAACAACTATAATTTAAAGATCGATGTTAGCGAACGCCACTATTGGTGGTTGTTTCCTGTAATTAAACTGAATGCCCCAAACTTCAACGAATGGCTTCGTGATCCGGATTGGTCGTCATTAAGTATGGGTCTCTTTTTCAGTCATAATAACCTTTTTGGGAGAAGCCACCAGGGTTCGATACTCGGTTTTTTCGGCAAATCCTACACATTTGGCCTGGGATATTATATCCCGTGGATCGGAAAAGGTCAGAAAGTTGGAATGAGGGTGGGTGCCGGCTATCAGAATATGTATTCAGTGGAATATGGCTCCCTCGATAATAAGCGTGAGATGATATATGCCAGCAACAGCTTGCAGGATGCTAAAGTTAACCTTACCTTTACTTTCAGGCCAGGTTTGTATAATTATTCTACTCTTAAGCTTAGTGCGCAATGGATCAGTATTTCCGATTCTTTATTCAACCTGAATCCAAATTTTCTTTCAGGTAATAATAAATCCAATTCTTCGCTAAGCCTTTATGCCGATTACTATTATGATTCGAGGAACAGTATATCTTATCCGCTAAGTGGCAATTTATTAAGAGGTTTTATCGATAAACAAGGATTGGGTATTTATTCGAGGGATGTGGATATATTTTATTATGGAATCGACTTTCATTTTTACCAGACTATCAGCCGGAAGTTTTATATCGCCGAGATGGTCAAGGCTGTCAATTCATCCGGGGATAACTATCCTTATTACTACCAGCAGAATATGACTTACAAGAAGGATTTCATCAGGGGGTATGATCTTTTTACCCTTAAAGGCGACCAGATGTATTATTTCAGAAGTAATTTCAAGTACGAACTTATAAAGCCGAGCTTAAAAAAAGTAAAACCGGGGCAGGAAAAAAACAAGTTCAAATCAGTGCAGTACGCCTTTTACCTGAATGCATTCGGCGATTGCGGCTATGTCGCAAATATATCTTCCACCGAAAACCCTTATGATAACAAAATGTTATTCAGTTATGGAGTCGGGCTCGATTTTGTCAGTTACTATGATCTTGTCATCCGGCTTGAATATGCCTTTACTTCAATCGGCACCAATGGGTTCTTCATTGCATTTGGAATGCCGATTTAGACAACCTGTGAGGTCACCTGTGAGGTCACCTGTGAGGTCACCTGTGAGGTCACCTGTGAGGTCGGTCTACCAATGATAATTAAACCCGATAAAGGCAACACCCAGGTACGGGTTCACAATTGTACTTCCCTGCTATTACCTGTGCCATGTCACTGGCTGTCTTGATCGCTACCGGCAATCCACCGCCGGGCATCGACCAGTGGCTGGTATAATAAAAGTTCTTCAGTCCAGGTAGTTCAAATGCGACAGGTGAAGAAGCCATAATGTTCTTTCCCGGCAGCCACCCTTGTACGCTGCCTTTCCAGTTATTGGTATACCGATGGAAGGTTGCCGGTGTCGCCACATCGACCGCTTCCACAAATTCCTTTATTCCTCCGACTTTTTGTTCAAGGATTTCGATCACCGCTTTGGCAAACTCAATTTTGACTTTTTCATATTTCTGATGATCATTTTTGTGAAGATCAATCCAGAAATCGCCATTTCGTGTATAAAAACTGACCGATACGCAGGTCTTTCCTGCCGGAGCCAGAGTGGGGTCATAGTTATAAATATGTAACTCCAACCGGGTATAGACAGTGCCATCCGGCGACATGAGTTCTTTTGGGATGGGAAACCTTGAGAAATGCGGAAGGTCGCTGAGCGGCCGTGAAATTCCAAGCGACACATTTATCACTGAATAATATACCTGGAAACTTTTACCATCGCGGAGATCCAGTATTTTCTTATCCGTGAAATCACCTTTCAGCGCTTTAAATACAGTAAAATACCAGTCGGCGGCAGAAACAGTAATATCCGATGCGATCTCGCGGCCATTTTCCAGGAGAATTCCTGTTGCACGGTCATTTTTCACCAGGATTTCTTTTACACCTGAATTATAATGGATTTTTCCTCCCAGTAACAGGTACTTTTCTTCGATCTTTTTCGCAAAACGGAGCGAACCGCCCACGGGATAACCGGTCCCTTTCCGGTCGGAAAACGCCAGGGGGATTGTGATGATAACCAGAGGGATTTCTTCGCCATCATAGATCATACGGAATGCTTCCCTGAGAAATGGATTCCTGAGTTTTTCAGCAAAGGAAAAATTCGTTACATACCTGTTCCTGAGCATGAAAAACAGCATAGGAAGATGCTTTATCATGCCGATCTTTTGCTTCATTGTGTAAAAAGCCGGCAAAGTTCTTATCTCCGGGGGCATCTCCCAGGTCTGGATCCTGCGCATAGAGCGGATTAGCTTTTTAATCCGGGCAGAATCTTCCGGGGCGATGTCGGTCATGTAGTTCTCCAGCCTCGTCAGGTCGGTATACAGGTGAAAAACACTGCTGCCATATTTATCAGTATGTTTTTCCAATTCGATCTCAACCCGTACCTCATGGCTGACAAATTCAACGGATTCCATATCAATCAGTTCCGACCATAATTTGTAGAACGGATTGCTTTTGTTCGATCCCATGAGCCAGTGGAGACAACCGTCGAAGGTATATTCCCCGACCTGCCAGCTGGTGCAGAGACCACCCGGTTTTGAATGTTTTTCAAAGATCTCCGTTTCGAAACCCTTCATCTGCAAATAGCAACCGGCTGATAAACCGGAAATTCCTGCACCGATTATTGCAACTTTCATTGTTCAAAGGTACATATCGCATGATTATCATTCAAATAAATAATTTCATTAGTTACAAGGTGACTAGGTGACAAGGTGACTGGGTGACAAGGTGACTGGGTGACAAGGTGACAAGGTGACAAGGTGACTAGGTGACTAGGTGACAAGGTGACTAGGTGACTAGGTGACTAGGTGACTAGGTGACAAGGTGACAAGGTGACTAGGTGACAAGGTAAAAAAAGCCATTAAGTAAAAATGAAATTAAATAACCCTTACTTTTAACAGGATATTTCAATCCTTGCTTTTCATGAGTATTTGGTTTTCGAAAATAGCGATTGTCAGAATTTTTCTCATATTGCTATTTATCAATATTCAATTATGTTTTTTGAAAGCCCAGTGGATCAAACAATCCCCGATCCCAACAGGTCAGGAGATTACAGGTGTTTGCTTTGTAAACCCATACACGGGATGGGTATTTGGGAAGACGGGCACTATTTTCCACACAAATGACGGAGGAGAAACCTGGATCGATCAATCTTTATCCTCGTATAGTGTGATAAAAGCCGGATTGTTCCTTGACAGTGACCATGGATGGGTTGCTTTATCCGATGACCTTATAGATAACTATGGTGAGATTTATGGAACAATTGACGGGGGTTATACCTGGAATTTGCAGTTTTTGGATCAAACGTGCGCCCTCAGGGATATGTCATTTATTAATCCTGATACCGGGTGGGCCCTGGCTTATTACCATCAGGATGACCCTGTCAGTAAAAGTCAGAATTTCTTTTTAAAAACCATTAATGGCGGAGATAATTGGTTTGCTCTTGACTCTCTGGAGCAAGGTTATTTCAGAAAAATGGATTTCATCAATGGCACCGAAGGTTATATCGCCGGTGCGGGAATACCTAATCTTATGAAAACGGTTGATGGCGGAATGAGCTGGCAGGTCGCACAGCACAATAGCAACGCGGGTTTGACCGATGTGTTTTTTACGGACGTTTTAAATGGATATTCCTGTGGAAATAACTTTTATTATACCCATAATGCAGGTGCAAGCTGGAACTTTACCTATTGTTACCATGCAAATAGTGTTGAAATGTATGACGAGTTGAACGGCTGGACTTTTTCTATCAATAAAGTTTATAAAGTCACAAATGGCGGTCTTAATGTTGATTACCAGTTTAGTGTCGACAAATCAATCCTGGTAGATATTTCGGTGGTGGATTCAGATAACGCCTGTATTGCCGGCAGGGAAGTGACCATCCTGGCGACTAATAATTGCGGAGAAACCTGGCATGAAATTTCAAACGGTACTCATAATAGTCTTTACAGCGTTTATTTTTTAAATGAAAATGAAGGGTGGGCCGGCGGAGAAAACCGCACTTTACTCACCACCCATGATGGGGGTCAGCATTGGATTTTTAACAGCGATATTGAATCACCCAGCACTATAACTGACATTCAATTCATCAACCAGGATACTGGATGGTTTGTCAACGGAGGTATCCACCGGTCTGATGACGGCGGATTAACATGGGATCAAACCTACGGGTTGAGTCACCCGATTTCAGACCTTTATTTTCTTGACGCTCAGTTGGGTTGGTGTGTTGGTTCTGATGGCCGGATATTTAAGTCAATGAACGGTGGGATTGACTGGGAAGAAAAAAACAGCAGCACCGATAAAAACCTGAATGCCGTTTATTTTATTAATGAGAACCTGGGTTGGATTGCAGGTGAAGGGATCGTAAAAAAAACCACCGACGGAGGTGAAAACTGGGATGAAAGCTATACAAGTTCTGCTGAATTTTTAAAAATTCAATTCTTTGATGACGCTGTGGGATATGTTCTTACCGATAGTCTCTACATCAAAACTTACTCGGGAGGCGATAACTGGCAAGTCGTCGTACCGGAAGGAATGACTGATGCTAATTCATTGGAAGACTTTTGTTTTATCAATCAGGATGTCGGTTATCTTACAGGGAATAATTATTTACTGAAAACCACGGATGGCGGAGCCACCTGGGAAAGTAATCCCGGCTTGCCGGATATGCAATTCAATGCCATCTTCTTTGTCAATGAATTAATGGGATGGATTGCCGGCGCAGATGGTGCGATTTATCACACGGAAACCGGGGGCGCTGTTTCTATAAAAAATCCTGAAAATGAAGATGAACCATCCTCTTATATTATTTTTCCAAACCCTTCCGGAGATGTTTTTAAGATTAGGTATATGCTTGAAAATAAGGAAGATGTTGAAATTGGCATATACACCCTGCAAGGTATAAGGATCAGTTATCAAAAAGAAACGTGTTTAAGCCCCGGAAATTATTCTTTTGGTTGGGATCCTGCCTGTCTTCCAACAGGAATCTACTTATGTAAAATCAGGATTGGCAGTTATACATATACAGAAAAGATCGTTTATATAAAATGACCACTTGAAATTTTGGAATTATTCACCACAGATTTCTCAGATTAACACAGATTTAAAATTACTCATAAACGAAACACGAAACCCGATGCAGGATTGGGAAAGGATTCATTACGACAAATGACAACTTAATGACCACCTAATGACCACTCAATGACTACTTAATGACTACTTAATGACTATCCCGCGGATCAGAATTGTATTCTCCAGGTAGCCATCGGATAGAATCCCATCGAAAAGCCCTTCACAATTTCTCCGGTTTTCACATCAATACGATACAGGTCGATGTTGATATAATTGCTCCGGTATTGCAGGTCGATCAGGAGCATGATATTGGCATGGGTGACATTCCTTCGGTAGCCAATCCTCAGG
>Ga0247841_10001350_pt1 | contig 56527 bp, 47 predicted proteins | sample LaCruzMarch2015__2_FD_192410 | JGI IMG/M metagenome (GOLD analysis project Ga0247841, IMG submission 192410) | Freshwater microbial communities from meromictic Lake La Cruz, Castile-La Mancha, Spain - LaCruzMarch2015_18m | ecosystem: Environmental > Aquatic > Freshwater > Lake | place: Spain... | reverse complement strand
ACCTCCAGCTCTGGCAAGCCGAGGGATACTGCAATACAATCGTTTGGCACCTTCTGTTCTCCTTTGCCTCGTTGTTTTGGGCAAAGACAAGGCTACTGGAGACAGGAGGTGTCTTCCATTCCATGGCCCCTTCTTTTTCTCCTTGGGGAATAATCACAGTTAAAAGTGTAGAACCATAGCCATCCTTGACCCCTGCTCCATTTCGGCATAAGATAGGATTTGTTGGCGCGGGGTAGAGCAGTCTGGTAGCTCGTCGGGCTCATAACCCGGAGGTCGCTGGTTCAAATCCAGCCCCCGCTACCAATTTTTTTTTGAGGCGGCGTAGCTCAGTTGGTCAGAGCAAGCGGCTCATACCCGCTGCGTCCGGGGTTCGAATCCCTGCGCCGCCACCACTAAGATGACACCAAGATCCTCTTTCCGGCGCAAGCTGACAGCTTCTCTTCGGCAAATCCCTCCGCTGCGAGAAAATTCGCACCTAGTTATCGGTGTTTCCGGGGGAGCGGATTCATGCGCCTTGCTTCTTTCTCTCGCCGAGACAGGCCGTTTTCCCCTCTCTATCGCCCATTTTCAACATGGGCTTGACCCTGTCGAAGAAGGCGACTATCTTTTCGTCAAGGATCTGGCAGAACGTCTTGGCCTGTCCTTCGTTCTTGGTCGGGGTGAGGTGCAGGAGCGCCGACGTCGGGAAGGGCTCTCCCTGGAAGAAGCCGCCCGAGCCGAGCGCTTTCGTTTTCTGGAGAACCTGCGATGCACTCTGGGAGCTGAGTGGATTGTCCTCGGCCACACCGCTGATGATCAAGTCGAGACGATCTTGTTTCGTTTGCTGCGCGGAGCAGGTGCTTCAGGGTTGAAGGGAATCCCGCTTTGGGACCAAAAACGTCGCGTTCTTCACCCATTGCTGGGTCATTGGCGGTGGGAAACGGTGGAGTACTGTCGCAGGCGAGGGCTGGAACCTCGCCAAGATCCAAGCAACAGCGACTTGACGATCCCACGCAACTTCCTCCGCAAGAAGGTTCTACCACTCTTGGAGGAACAGTTCCCTGGATGTAAACAAGCCATGGCAAGAAGCAGCAGTATTTTAGCTGGAGAGGATCTCTATATGTCAGAGCAAAGTCGACTGATCGTTCGGGACTATTGCTGGCAGGAGGGAGAAAAAATGTGTCTGGCCGATCGGACCCGCTGGCTCCCTACAGCCCTGACCCGGCGATTGATACTGGATGCTTTGCAGCAATGCAAGAGGAAAACCTCTTTCCAAGAGGTGGAAGCCGTGCGACGGCTGCTGATCGGAGAGGCTGGTCGACAAGCCGACCTAGGAGGCGGCTGGATGGCGTTGCGCAGCGGTGACGGTATAATCATGACGCGAGAAAGACCCACCTCGCCCCCACCTAACGATTTCCAGACCACCCTGCAAGTGCCGGGGCGAACAGTTTTGCCGGATGGCAGGGCTGTACTGGCCGATTGGATCCCCCCCCGTGAGGTCTGTCTGGGCGGACCAGGGTCCATTTTGCGGCCTGAGGCCTATAGAGGTTGTCTTCGGTTTTGGCGCCCCGGGGACCGATTTCAGCCGCTCGGTTTCCCTCATCGGCGCAAGTTGCAGGATTTCTTTACTGATCATAAAGTTCCCGCCCCAGAGCGGAGGAGAGTTCCGCTCTTGATTTGCGGCGAGGATGTGGCCTGTCTGGTGGGGATGGCTGTCAGTGAGCGCTGGAAACTGGAAGAACATCACTCACAAGCCTTGCACCTTCGAATTGAAACAGAGGAGAAAGACGATGCTTGATGAACTGGAACGGACACTATTTGAAGAGGAGAGGATCCGGACGAGGATCGCGGAAATGGGGCGGCAAATCGCTTGGGATTATAGGGAAGATAAGCTGCTGTTGATAGGGGTATTGAAAGGAGCTTTCATCTTCTTGGCGGACCTGGTGCGAGCTATTTCCATCCCCGTGGGGATTGACTTCGTCGGGGTCTCCAGCTACGGACCTCACACCAAGAGTACCGGAGTAGTACGGATCGTAAAGGATCTTGATGAACCGATCGCCGGGCACAATGTTCTGGTGGTGGAGGATATCGTCGACACCGGATTAACGCTCTCTTACTTGGCCACTCTCTTCCGCGAGAGAGGGCCGAAGAGTCTTCGGATCTGCACTTTTCTGGACAAACCAGAGCGACGTGAGGTTCCCTTGGCGGTGGACTACGTCGGTTTTACCATCCCCAATGAGTTCGTTGTTGGCTACGGCCTTGACTACAACGGGCGTTACCGCAACCTGTCATTCGTAGCTACGCTGAAAACCAGCGTCTATTCAAAATCCTAGGGCAGAGGGCTATAATGAGGCCAGTTTGAAAAAAGGAAGGTTATAAATTTTGCGCACGAACATTTGGCGAAGCATCGCCATTTACGCACTAATTGCTCTGTTATTGTGGGGCGTTTGGCAGCTTCTCTTTGGCCAGCCGGCAGCCCAAGTGATTCCTTATGCCACCCTCAAAGAGATGGTCGCCCAAGGCAAAGTGACGTCGGTGGATTTCAGTGAAACCCAACTTAGCGGCACTCTCAAGGATGGCACTTCCTTTACCTCCGAATGGCGTCCAGGTGTAGACTTGGAATTCATTCCCCTCTTGGAGCAAAACAAAGTTACCTATGCTTTCCTCCCACCTCCCTCCAACTGGTTGCAGATGATTCTGATCTACGGCTTGCCGCTCCTTCTTCTGATCGGTTTTTGGTATTTCATGTACCGGCAGTCGCAAGGGGGAGGCAACCAAGCCTTCTCTTTCGGAAAAAGCAAGGCTCGACTATTCTTGGATGACCGCCCGCGAGTCACTTTCAATGATGTGGCCGGAGTCGACGAGGTGAAAGAGGAATTGCAGGAAGAGATTGAATTCCTCAAGAATCCCAAGAAATTCCAAGCCTTAGGCGCCAAGATCCCCAAAGGAGTGTTGCTGATCGGCCCCCCCGGGTGCGGTAAGACCCTGCTGGCACGGGCCTTGGCCGGCGAGGCGGGAGTGCCCTTCTTTTCCGTCTCCGGCTCGGAGTTTGTGGAGATGTTTGTTGGAGTAGGCGCCTCTCGCGTTCGCGATCTCTTCTCTCAAGCGAAGAAATACGCCCCTTGTATTGTCTTTATTGACGAAATAGACGCTGTCGGTCGCTTGCGTGGAGCTGGTTTGGGAGGCGGGCATGATGAGCGCGAGCAGACGCTGAACCAGTTGCTGGTGGAAATGGATGGTTTCGATGCCAACGTGGGGGTCATTATCATCGCTGCCACCAACCGGCCGGACATCCTCGACCCTGCTTTGTTGCGTCCCGGACGTTTCGACCGGCGGGTAGTAGTAGATGCAGCGGATATGGCCGGAAGAGAAGCCATTCTCCGCGTTCATGCCCGCAACAAGCCGCTGGAGAATCCAGATGATATGAAGGCCATCGCTCAGCGAACCCCTGGCTTCACCGGGGCTGATCTGGAGAATGTGATGAACGAGGCCGCGCTGTTGGCCGGTCGCCTGGGCAAAAGCCAAATTACCAACAAAGAGATCAATGAAGCCATTGAGCGGACTATCGCCGGTCCCCAAAGGAAGAGCCGCCTCGTCTCGGATAAGGAAAAAGAGATTATCGCCCTACACGAGACCGGACACGCTTTGGTCGGGCGTTTGTTGCCCGGCGCGGATCCGGTGCAGCGTATTTCCATCATTTCTCGCGGGATGGCTTTGGGTTATACCATCCAGATGCCCACCGAGGACCGACATGTACGAACCAAAGAGGAGCTGTTGAACATGATCGCTTTCTCGATGGGCGGTCGCGCTGCGGAGGAGGAGATGCTGGGAGAGATTACCACCGGAGCCAAGAATGATTTTCAGAAAGCCACCGAATTGGCTCGCCAGATGGTCTCGGAGTGGGGGATGAGCGACAAACTTGGACCAATCTCTTACTCCAATAAAGAGGAGATGGTTTTCCTCGGCCGAGACCTGACTCGCGAGCGCAACTACTCTGAGGCAGTTGCCTTGGAGATCGATGAGGAAATAAAGAAAGTAATTAATGGTTGCTATGACGCGGCGGTGCAGATTATACTCGCCAACCGCGCCAAGCTGCGCAAGATTGCCGATATTTTGAAGCAGCGAGAGGTCTTGGAGGGGGACGAGCTGGAGCAGCTCCTCACGGAAGAATCCGCGGCGGTTTAAGGTGATCGTTGACCAGGGGGCGCTGATCGAATGCGTTCCCAACTTCTCTGAAGGCCGGCGGCTGGATGTATTGGCAGCTCTTGTCGAAGCGATCAAGGGCGTTGCTGGCGTTCGACTCCTCAGTCATTCCGCCGACCCAGATCACAACCGTTCCGTCTTCACCTTTGTCGGCGCTCCTGAGCCTCTTCTGGAAGCCGCTTTCCGTGCCGCTCGGACGGCAGTGGAGAAAATCGATATGGAGCATCACCGGGGGCAGCATCCGCGCATCGGGGCAGTCGATGTAGTGCCTTTTGTGCCGATCGCCGGAGTCAGTATGGAGGACTGTGTGCGCTTGGCCGAACGGTTGGCAGAGCGCCTTTGGGTTGAGTTGGAGGTTCCGGTGTACCTCTACGGTCATGCGGCTCGCTGCAGCGAGAGAGTTCGTTTATCAGCAGTGCGACGTGGCCAGTACGAAGGATTGAAAGAGAATATTCGCCAAGTCGAGCGGTTCCCTGATATAGGGGATCCGCGTCTTCACCCGACTGCTGGAGCAGCCGCAGTAGGAGCGCGAGAACCCTTGATCGCTTTTAATATCAATCTACGTGGGGCTGACTTGGCGGTAGCCAAACGGATCGCCCGGGCTGTGCGAGAGAGCTCAGGAGGGTTGGTTCATCTACAGGCGCGGGGAATGTGGATGGATTCTCGCGGTTTGGCCCAGGTTTCGATGAATCTCTTGGATTACCGTTCCACCCCGCTATATCGGGCCTTTGAGCTCGTTCGGGTGGAAGCCGAGCGCTTCGGAGCAGTAATCGCTTCGAGCGAGGCGATCGAACTGGTGCCGTTGGACGCGGTGCTGGAAACCTTCTGTCATTATCTCCGTCTACCCTCTTTCCGACGGGAACAAGTGCTGGAATGGCGCCTCCTGGAAGTGGAACCGTAATGGGAGAAGACATCTTGCCGGGGGCTGTCAAGCTACCACAGGCTATTTATACCCTACCGCAGACGAGGGAGTCGCTCGAGGGAGACCCCTTGAGCGAAGCAAAAAGCGACAGGGTCATCATCAAAGCCCAGCCTATCGACCAGGAACGGATCCAGCGAGCTGTGCGGGAGATTTTGGAAGCCATCGGTGAAGACCCCGAGCGGGAAGGGTTGCGCCATACCCCTGGAAGAATCGCCAGGATGTATGCGGAGGTATTTTCCGGCAGTGAAGAGCAAGCCTTGCAACAGCTTGCTGTTGGTTTCCGGGAGCCGCACTCCGAGATGATCCTGATACGGAATATCGCCTTCCACTCGATTTGTGAACACCATCTGCTTCCCTTTTCCGGTTGCGCCCATGTCGCTTACATCCCACGGGGGAAGATCGTCGGGCTTTCCAAGATTGCCCGTACGGTTGATATTCTGGCTCGTCGCCCACAAATTCAGGAACGCTTGACCTCGCTCATCGCGGATGTGCTGGAACGTGGGCTTGACCCAGTGGGAGTGGCGGTAGTGGTAGAAGCCGAGCATTTGTGCATGGTCATGCGGGGAGTCAAGAAACCGGGAAGCTTCGTCACCACTTCCGCCTTGCGTGGCGGCTTCCGCACCAACCCGGCTACCCGTGCCGAGTTCTTTTCGCTGGTCGCCTCCGGGCGGGAGAGACTCTGAGATGTTGCCCCCCGTCTGCCGGGTGTTGCGCTCACGGGGGGAGCTGGAAGATGCCCTGCGTGAAGTGCAGGCTTCTCCGGCCTCCTGGCCGATCATGGTTGCCAAAGGACGATTCCTGGCCATTCAACTCTGCAATTTGGATCCCCGCGCAGCCAACATCTTGAAACAGGAGATGCTGGCCCGCAGTGGGGAAACAGCCATCTCCTGGGAAGTCTTAAGTTTGCACAATCAACCCACTGACGCTCTCCTGCTAGGAACGATTGCCCAGGTCGCCCAACTGGCCGAGAAGCTGCGCCAACAACCCTTCGGGCTGGCCGCTCTGGCTGCCCGCTTGGATCGTCTTCTAGGATCCTGCGAAAGCATTTCCCCTTGTATCTCGTTTCGCGGTCGTCCTTTTCCTTGGGGGGAGCGGACTTTCCTGGTGGGGATCCTCAATTTGACCCCCGATTCCTTCTCTGGTGACGGGATAAGCGGACATGTAGACGAGGCGTTGGCAAAAGCAGAGGCCATGATCAAGGAAGGAGCCGACATCCTGGACGTGGGCGGAGAGAGCAGCCGCCCAGGACATGTGCCGGTGGAAGCTGAAGAGGAGTGGGGACGGGTGCGTGATTTCCTCTCGGAGTTCCTCCCCCAAGCTGCAGTGCCCGTTTCCCTGGACACCTGCAAGGAGGAAGTAGCCCAGCGTGGCTTGGAGCTGGGGGTAGATCTGATCAATGATATATGGGGATTGCGTCGCGGACGCGGCATCGCAAAACTGGTCGCAGAGCATGGTGCCGGGTTGATCTTGCAACATAACCGAAGCAAGCCTGAATACCGGCATTTTCTCCCGGAGGTAATGGCAGACCTGGAGGAGAGCTTGTCTTGGGCTCTGGAAAATGGTGTCCCCAAGGAGAAGCTGATCGTCGACCCCGGCTTTGGTTTCGGCAAAACGCCTCCCCAGAATTACGCCCTGCTGCGCGAACTGAGGGCTTTTCGCGGTCTTGGGCAACCGCTCCTGGTAGGGGTCTCGCGGAAGTCCTTCCTGGAGTTAGCCACGAAGCTTCCTCCCGCCCAGCGGACATTCGCAACTGCAGCAGCAGTGGCTTTGGCGGTGGAAGGCGGCGCCGATCTGGTTCGAGTGCATGAAGTGCAAGCCATGCGAGAGTTGGTGCAAGTGTGCGACCGGACCCTGCGCGGCGAACGGACCCCCTCACTTTCCTGACCCGGGGGGCGCTCATCGCCTCCCTCTATTTGACCCTTACCCTGCTTTTCGCCGGAGTCAGCTTTCAGGCTGTACAGGTGCGGGTAGCGGAAGCTCTCACCATACTTCCCTTTTTCTTCCCGGAAGCAATCTGGGGGGTGGCGCTGGGGGTAGCATTGGCCAATCTCTTCTCCCCCTTTGGGGTGATCGACTTGGTGTGCGGCAGCTTGCTCTCCCTGATCGCCGCCCTCGGAACCTTTATGGTGGGGCGGTTGCTGCGACCGCACCTCTTTCAAGGTTGGGCGGTCGCCCTGGCGGTGCTTCTAGCTCCCCTCTTCCCGGTGCTCGCTAACGGTTTTGGCGTCAGCGGGTATCTCTTGCAGTTTGGCCTCGTTTCTGACTACACTTACTGGGGCCTGACGGTCAGCATCCTGATCGGCCAGACCGTGGCCTGCTACGGTTTGGGGGGTCCCCTTCTGCTGGTATTGACGATGCGATGGCGTGAAACTGGAAAGATCTTCTGATGCCTTTCAAAGTCGGTCTGGCCCAGATCGAGTGCCGTCTTGGCGACGTACGGGTCAACCTCCAAAAACATATGCAATACCTCGAATTGGCAAAAGCCCAGAAGATCGACTTGCTCATCTTCCCGGAGCTTTCCCTGACCGGCTACAACCTGCAGGATGCTGCGTGGGAGGTGGCGTTAACTTTGGACTCACCTCCGCTGCAGTCGTTGTTGCGCATTTCCCAGGAGATTTCCTTCGTGGCAAGTTTTGTGGAGCGTCATGACGGTTTCCCAGTCATTGCCGCCGCTTACTTTGAGGGAGGACAGATTCGTCATATCCACCGTAAAGTGTACTTGCCCACCCATGGTCTCTTCCAAGACGGTCGTGATTTCGCCCGAGGCGATGCGATCCGAGCCTTTGATACCAAGTTCGGCCGGATGGGGATGCTGATCTGCAGGGATGCCTGGCACCTTTCCTCAGCGTATCTCCTGGCTCAGGACGGCGCCCGCTACCTTGCTCTGGTCAACGCCTCACCGGTGCGGGGAGTGCGAAGCAAGAGCCCTGACCCCGACCCACAACTGAAGAGCCTCTTCAATGTATACGCCACTTACCTCAACCTTTTTGTCTTCTTCGCCCACCGTGTCGGTTTCGAAGAAGGGCTTTGTTATTACGGAGGCTCGGTGATCCTGGATCCCTTCGGGCGAACGGTTGCCTCAGCTCCTTACTTCGTCGAGGATTTAGTGGTAGGAATGGTAGATGAGTCTCTCACTGAACGCCGAAATGCTGTTGTACCGCTGAGCCGGGAGGAAGATTTCGCTCTAGTGCGGCGCGAGATGGAAAGGATAGCCCATGAACGTGCGAGCCGTTGACCTGACCATCCAGGTTCGTCTTGCTGAGGACATCATCATCCGGTTTCTCCGTGCCGAGACCAAGAAGGCTGGCTTCCGCCGCTATGTTCTGGGACTCTCCGGGGGATTGGACTCCGCTCTCCTGGCCGCACTGGTCGTGGCTGCCCTGGGCAAGGCGGCGATCCTGCCTTTTTTCCTTCCTTTCCGAAGCTCAAGCCCAGCCAGCGAGAAGGATGCTGAACGAGTATGCCAACAACTCGGTTTGACCCTGCGTCGGATCGAGATTACCGCTCAAGTGGAGGCTTACTTCGAGCAAGTCGGCGAGGCCGACGCACTGCGGAAGGGCAACAAGATGGCCCGCGAGCGAATGGCGATCCTCTTCGACCAGGCCATGGCCCATCAAGCTTTGGTGGTAGGCGCCAGTAACAAGTCCGAGTTGTTGCTGGGTTACGGTACCTGGTTCGGAGATCTGGCTGCATCCTCTTTTCCCATCGGCGATCTCTATAAGACGCAGGTTCGTCAGATGGGACGGGATCTGCAATTGCCGGCAGAAGTACTGGAGAAAGCGCCGACCGCTGACCTTTGGACCGGCCAAACTGACGAGGGTGAACTGGGATTCACCTACGAGCTGGCTGACCAGATCCTCTTCCTTTTCGTCGAGGAGCGGCTGGCCGAAGCGGAGATCGTGCGGGCCGGTTTTCCCCCGGCGACCGTCGGGGCGATCCTCAAGCGGATCCGCCAATCCCAGTTCAAGCGCCGGCTTCCTCCTGTATGTAAGCTCTCCAGTCGCACCGTAGGGTGGGATTTTCGCTATTTGCGAGACTGGAAAGGGTAGATGAGCAAGCCTTTCCCGGTCCTTGTCGGGGCCAGCACCGATCCCGGCCAACAAAAAGTTAACGAGGATGCCTTCTATATCTTTGAGAACCGCGTTTCGCCAAAGAACCCACTTCTCTTGGAGGGGCTTTATGCGGTGGCCGACGCCGATAGTCCGGACGCTCGCGGGGACGCCGCCTCCCGTCTCGTGCTGACCACAATTGCCCAGAAAATGGAGCCCATCCTGGGACATGAGGAGGGGTCTCTGTTGCGCAGCCTCCAGGAGGGGATCGAGGAGGCCCACCGGCGCTTGCAAGAGCTGGCTCGTCACGAAAACTGGCGGAACATCCGCGTTTCACTGGCTTGCGTCCTGTTGATCGGAACTCATCTGGTTTATACCTCGGCGGGGAGTTGTTCGGTTTTCCTCCTGCGCGATGATGAGCTTCGTGAACTGAGTCACACCGCCCCCTTGGTCCAGGGACAAGAAGTGCTCTCACCGGCCTTGGGTGAAGAAGGTTTTCGCACTGATGTCTTCGAAGTTCGCCTGCGAGAAGGAGATAGTCTGCTACTTGCCACGGACGGGTTAGTGGAACGAGTTCGCTACCGCGACCTGGCGGAGGTTCTACATTGGAGCCTTTCTCCGCAAGCGGCTGGTGATCGGCTGCTTTCACTTGCAGTGAGAGCTGGGAGCCGTGAAAACATGACCGCTCTGGTGCTGGACATCCAGCCAGCTCGCCATGGCAACAGCAACTGGTGGAAGATTGCCCTGGGGTTGCTGGCTGTCTTGGCCATTGGGTTCGCCATTACCTTCATCCTGCTGCAACGGCGAAGTCCTCCGTCGGAGACGCCAAGCTCTAGCGCCAGCTCTTCCAGCGAAACCGCCAGTGAATCCCTGAGCACTCGCTACATCTTCCTTTCCGGCTTGCAGGATCCCTACGCTTTGCTCCAAGTGGGAGATATATTTTATGTTCTGGACAATGGGCAGAAAAAAGTCTTGGCCTATACCAGCAATGGCCAGCTGGTGGAATCCTTCGACGGAACGTTGAAGGAAGCCGAGGCTCTGTGCGATTTGGTGGAGGGACCTTCCGTCCTTTTCGTGTTGGATGCAGCGGGTAAGGTCTTCGCCGTCTCGGTGCCTGACGGCACTGTGGAGACGGTGGAAATCGACATGGGTGAAAATGGTTCCCTTTCTTCGCCCCGGGCCATCGCCTTTGATGGATCCTATTATTACATCGCTGATCGCGGCAATGACCGGATCGTTTATTTGGATCGCAACTTCCGCTACGCTGGTGAGTACGGCGGCCTGGTGGATGGAAAACCGGTGCTGGAGAAACCCAACGGTCTGGCTGTGGATGATGCCGGTAATCTCTATGTCAGCCTAAAGGATGCTCACCAGATCGTCAAATTGGACCCAAACGGAGAAGTGATCGCCCGCGTTTCTACCGAGGCCACTTCGATCGGCATTTACGACGGGCCGGCTGATCTTGGCCTGACTGCCAACCAACAACAGGTGTTGGCGCCGGAGATGTCCCTGGACAAAGTCCTGGTCTATGATGCTGAGCTGAATTTGCAGTACAAGGTCGGACGCGAACAGCTCCCCGGCGCCAACTTCCGCGACCCGAAAAGTGTCTTCGTTTCAGGACAGGCCCTTTACGTGGCTGGTGGATCGAGTGAAGACGGGCAGGGGACTGTCTGGCGAATCCCTTGGAACCTGGTCCTCACCCCCCCTTAAATACCCATCCAGGAGAGGAGAACCGATCGTGGAGAAGAACGAACTACTGGCTAAGGCCAATAAGCCATCTGAAGATGCTATGCGTCTTCACCCCTTTTATCGCGGCAAGATTGAAATAGTGCCGAAGTGCTGTATCCGCTCGGTGGAAGACTTCGCCATTTGGTACACCCCTGGTGTAGCTGCCCCTTGTAAAGCAATCCAGAAAGACCCCGAGCTGGTCTACGAATACACCAACAAATGGAACACCGTGGCAGTGATTTCGGACTGCACCAGGGTTCTCGGCTTGGGCGACATCGGTCCCGAGGCGGGTCTACCGGTAATGGAGGGGAAGGCCCTCCTCTTCAAGTATCTGGGTGGTGTGGACGCCTTCCCGTTGACCCTGGACGCCAAAGACCCCGCTCGCTTCATGGATATTGTGAAAGCATTGCAACCGGCCTTGGGAGGCGTAAACCTGGAGGACATCGCCCAACCCAAGTGCTTCGGCATCCTCGACCAATTGCGGCGGGAGATGCGCATCCCAATCTGGCACGACGATCAGCAAGGCACCGCTGCCGTCACGCTGGCTGGATTGATAAATGCCTTGAAAATTGTCGGAAAAACCTTGGGAGAGATTCGCCTGGTCATGGTCGGCACCGGCGCTGCAGGTTTGGCAACCTACCGTGTCGTACGGGCGGCCGGCTTGAAGCCGGAGCAAGCCGTCTTGGTAGATGAACATGGCATCCTGGGACCCTGGATGAGCGAGCTGGAGAAAGAGAACCCAACTCTTTTCGCCAGCCTGCAAGAAACCAACCCGGAGCATCTTGCCGGTGGCGCCGAGGAGGCGATGCGTGGCGCTGATGTTGTCATCGCCTACTCCAAACCTGGTCCCGAAACCATCGCTCCAGCCTGGATCAGCAGCATGGCCAAAGATCCGGTTCTCTTCGTCTGTGCCAACCCGGTTCCCGAGATCTGGCCCTGGGATGCTCACGAGGCTGGCGCTCGAATCGTGGCCACCGGCCGTTCCGACTTCCCCAACCAAGTGAATAACTCATTGGGTTTTCCCGGAATCTTTCGTGGCGCACTGGATGTACGTGCCAGAACTATCTCCGATGAGATGTGCATCGCCGCGGCTCTTGCCTTGGCTGACTCAGCTGAGCGAAGTGGACTCCGAGAAGACCGCCTAATTCCCACCATGGATGACTGGACGGTCTTCGTCGAAGAGGCGGTAGCGGTCGGGATGAAGGCCATCGAACAGGGCCTGGCTCGCCTTCAGCCCAGCGCAGAAGAGCTGCGGGAACAAGCCCAGCGAATCATTCTCCGGGCGAGAAAGGAAACGGAGGTCTTGGTGCGGGAAGGGATCGTTCCACTACCCCCGTTGGAGTAAACGTGCGAGAGGTCGAGGTCTGGAAGCTGCAGGATGCTGTGCGAGATCTTTGTCTGGAGGCCAACACTGTTCTCCCTGATGACACCTTACGAGCTATAGAGCAGGCGCTGGGCAAGGAAACTTCTTCGCGTGGGCACTTCATCCTGGAGGAGATCCTGGCGAACGACCGCCTCGCAGCTGAGTGCCGGCTACCGGCCTGTCAAGACACGGGATTAGCCATCATCTTTCTCGAGCTGGGGCAGGACGTTTCCCTGGTTGGAGGCGATCTGTGCCAAGCTATCAATGAAGGGGTGCGTCAAGGCTATCGTTTGGGATACTTGCGCAATTCGGTCTCCATAGACCCACTGCGGCGGGCCAATAGTGGTGACAATACACCAGCTGTCCTGCACGTAGAAGTGGTCCCAGGCGATTCCCTGAAGTTGACCCTCCTTCCAAAGGGCGGAGGAGCGGAGAACGCCAGCGCCCTCTCCATGTTGACCCCCGCCAGTGGTTGGGAGGGGGTGCGGCGCTTCGTCCTGGAGCAAGTCTGCCTCCTCGGTCCGAGCGCTTGCCCCCCCCTGGTGTTGGGTGTGGGTGTGGGGGGCTCCTTCGAAAGCTGCGCCTTGTTGGCCAAGAAGGGCTTGCTCCGCCCCCTCGGCCGATCGCATCCGGATTCTCAGGTGGCAGCATGGGAGGATGAACTACGGACAGCAGTCAACGACCTCGGCATCGGGCCAATGGGTTTGGGAGGACACATCACTGCCCTTTCGGTGGCTATTGAAGTGGCTCCCTGTCACATCGCCTCTTTGCCGGTAGCCGTGAACCTAAACTGCCACTCCCACCGACGCCGGAGCGTGACGCTGTGAAAGTGTTCTCTTTGCGCACTCCTTTCGCGGATAGTAGTTTGCTGCCCTTGCAAACCGGAGATCGGGTGCTCCTGACCGGGTGTCTCTATACTGCCCGCGACACAGCTCACCAACGACTGGCTGCCCTGTTAGACCAAGGACTTCCCCCACCCTTTCCCATGGAAGGATCGGTGCTGTACTACTGCGGCCCTTCGCCGGCCCCGCCAGGGCGAGTTATCGGCTCGGCCGGCCCCACTACGGCGGGTCGCATGGACCCCTACACCCCAGGTTTATTGGCAGCCGGCGTGAGGGCAACCATCGGCAAAGGTCCGCGATCCCTGGCCGTACAGCAAGCAATGGTTCAATATCGTGCCGTCTACCTGGCAGCGACAGGCGGCACTGGTGCTCTGCTGGCTCAAACAATCATCGCTGTCGAGCTGGTAGCTTACCCGGAATTGGGGCCAGAGGCTATATACCGCTTACAGGTGGTCGATTTCCCAGCAATCGTGGTGATCGACCTGGCTGGCAGGGATCTCTACCAGGAGGTCCGCCAGCAAATGACTTGCGGCGGTCGGAGATGATGACTTTGCCCAACTGGGTGCAGCGAATCACGGTTGGCCCACTGCAAACCAACGCGTACCTGTTGGAACTTGAAGAAGCCTATTGGTTGATCGATCCAGGCGGGGAGGGGAATCGCCTGGCCACCTTTTTGACGCCTGAGGTGGATGTGACGGTGTACCTGACTCACGGACACGCTGACCATTGGGCCGGCTTGCGCGTTCTTCAACTGCACAGGCCAGGCCTGCGCTGGTATTTCCCCCTGAAAGATGAAGAGATGTTCACCGGGGTTGACCGGCGTCTCCTTTCTTTCCTGGGTGAGGATATTCCCGAGCGCACCGGCTTGCCGCTGGTAGCACCGCAGGAGTTGGTCGCAGGAGGGCAGTGCTTTTCCTTTCTGCATCTCCCCGGCCACACCCCCGGACACCTGGCTATCTTCTGCGAAGACTGCCCCAGTGGACCCCTGCTCTTCGCCGGCGACCTCCTCTTCCATGGGGGGGTGGGTCGAACCGATTTACCTGGCGGCTCCTTCCACCACCTCCAGGAGAGCCTGTCTCAGCTCTTGAATTTGCCAGGAGAGACAGTCGTCTGTCCTGGTCATGGTCCTCTCACCAGCATCAATGCGGAAAGAAAGATGATCGAGGGTTTTTTGGCGTGAGCGACCTGATCCTGATGCCATGTTACAACGAAGTCGAGACGCTTCCCAGGGTGGTGGCCGAAGTATTGCGGTGGCGGGGAGAAGCTGATGTGCTGGTAGTAGATGATGGCTCGCAGGATAGGAGTCTTCAACTGTTGGCCGGATTCCCGGTGGCAGTGCTCCGTCACTGCAATAACGAGGGTTATGGGCAAACGCTGATGGACGGTTTCGCCTACGCTGCTACACATCACTATCAATATTGTATTACCTTGGATTGCGATGAGCAGCACGAGCCGCACCTGATCCCCCGTTTTCTAGCTGAACTGCCCGATTGCGATGTGGTCTCCGGCAGCCGTTACCTGGAGGAAAGCGAAGGGGTTCCCCCTCCCGATCGCTATCAAATCAATCAGGAGATTACCCAGTTGCTCCGTTCTCTCACCGGCTTCTCCTTGACTGATTCCTTCTGCGGTTTTAAAGCTTATCGTGTGGCAGCCTTGGATCGTCTGCAACTGGACGAGCCTGGCTACGCTTTCCCGGTGCAGTTTTGGATGCAAGCCGCTCGGGCTGGCCTGCGGGTTAAGGAGATTCCCGTCTCGCTGATCTACAAAAGCTTCGACCGCCGCTTTCCGGGTCCCCTCAATACCCCGGAGATCCGGCGCCGTTACTATTTACGTGTCATTGAAGAGGAGGCTAAAAAATGGCAAACATCCTAGCTATCGGGGCACACCCCGATGATGTCGAGATCGGCATGGGAGGGACCATTCTGGCCCTCAAGGCTGCGGGGCACACGGTCGCTATTTGCGACCTAACCAACGGAGAGCCCACACCGACGGGCACTGTGGAGGCCCGCCTGGCCGAGAGCCAGGAGGCAGCCCGCCTCTTGGGTGTAGACCAGCGCTGGACTCTTGATCTGCCCAATCGCTACCTGCGTGACACGGTAGAGGCTCGCGTCAAGGTAGCTGAGGTGATTCGGCGCTTCCGCCCGGATGCAATCTTCATGCATTACTGGAGCGACGCTCACCCTGACCACGTGGCGGCTAATCAATTGGCTGAAGCCGGCCGCTTCTATGCCAAGTTGACCAAGACCACCTGGGAGGGCGAGCCATTTTTTCCACCACGCATTTATTGTTTCTTCTCCAACCACTTCCGCGCCGTTTTCCAGCCCGACTACATCCATGACATCTCCCCTTACATGGAGCGCAAACTGGATGCCTTGCGTGTGTACCACACCCAGTTCAATCCCGAGCGCAGCAACCTGGCTGTCTTCGACCATATCAAAACAATGGGGATGTGGTGGGGCAACCGTGGCCGCTTTCAATTCGGTGAGCCTTTTGCCAGCCGCGAAGAGATCGGTTTGAACAACCTGGAAGCGCTTTTGTGATCATTCCCCCGGGCAACCGGGAGGCACGGTTGAACCCAGCCTTGGAGAGTTGGCCTTCCTTGGCGGAAGCAAATCAGCGTCTCTCTATTGCTCCGCTGCTTGAGAATCTGCGCTCGCAAGCCCGCCGGGAGTTCGCCGACCTAACCGGCCTTTCCTCCTCCCAGCCATGGGTGATGACCGGCCACCAGCCTGAGTTCGTCCACCCTGGTGTATGGATGCGTTTTCTTTTGCTGGACCTGCTGTACCAACGTTGGGGATTGCAGGGTGCGGCTTTTGCAGTGGACTCCGACCTTACTGATCGGCCAGCTGTCGAGGTTCCCTTTCTCTGTCGTGGCGACTTGTTGCGGCGGCGGGTGGAGCTGATCACAGAGGGTGGCGCTACCTACGAGAGCCTCCTCTCGCCCTCTGTCGAGGCTTGGCGCTGTTTTTGTAAAGCCATTGAGGAAGCTTTGGCTTGTCCGGCAGGTGCTCGCGCTCGCTTGGCCTTTCGTCGCGTTGGCTCGTTTATTCCACCTGCTGGAAGTTTCCCGGCTTTCTCGGTGGCGCTTCGGCGTTTCTGGGAGGGAACACCCAGCTACCCAGAGATTTGCCTCTCTGTCATCACCAAGATTCCCAGTTTCGGTCGCTTCTTCCGGCTATTGGCGGAACAGGCCCTCCCTTTTGCCACCGTTCTCAACACAGCGCTTGGCGGGTGGCGGGTTCAGCATCGGGCTCGCTCCACGGCAGTACCATTCCCCGATCTGTTGATCGGACCTGGGCTGGTCGAGTTGCCCTTCTGGTGGGAAAAGGAGGGAAAACGTTCACCTCTTTTCCTCAAAGAAGGGCAACTTTGGACCCAGGATCAGCCCTTGGGCGACATCGAGGAGGCGCTGGCGGCCGCTGCAATACGTCCTCGGGCAGTAAGCCTGACCCTTTTTATGCGCCTTTGCCTGGCTGATCTCTTTGTGCATGGGGCTGGTGGAGCAGACTACGAGGAAGTTACTGACGAGGTCATCCTCCGCTTTTTCCATGCCACCCCCCCGGCTTTTGTCTCAGCGACGCTGACCCTTTTTCTTCCAGGTGAAGAACTATCAGCTGGATCCCTTAAACGTCTTCTGCGTGATCTGGAGCAACGGCCAGAGCGCTACCTTGCAAATTCACAGCGAGCTGCGCTGAAGGAAGCAAGAGCCCGGAAGGAAGCCATAATGGCCTTGGGCAAATTGGATAGAACCGGCTACCGGGCACTGCAAGCTACCAACGAAGAACTGCGCCGGCCGCTTAGGGGACAGATCACAGCGTTGGAGAAGCGGGTAGCCGCTGCCGAGGCAGCTCGTGAAGTACTCTCCTTCCGCGGTTATCCCTTTTTATTCTTCCAAGCTGAAGAATTGCGCGAACTACTGGCAACTCTTTGATCCTGGTAGCGCCCGGTTTTTTTGACCCTCTCTATGGAGAGCAAGCCGATGGGGGGCAAATTACAATTCTCTCCCCAACGAATGGGTGCGTTTTAGGAGAGACCAGGTTTTTGGCTGGCAGCAGCGAGTTGGCAACCCGCATCAGCGAGTTCTGTGTTAGGCTATGACAGAGAAAAAACCGCACCGCTGGTTCCCCTGGCAGGTCGATCTGGAGGAGGCAGTGCGAGGAGGTGCATCATGAGAACGGTCGACTTGATCCTCAAGAAACGCAATGGACAAGTTCTCCTTCCCGAGGAAATTGCTTATTTGGTGGAGGGTTTTACTTCGGGTGAGATCCCTGACTACCAGATGGCCAGCTTTCTGATGGCGGTCTATTTCCAGGGTATGGAGGAAGCTGAAACCCAAGCCTTGACACGTAGTATGATTGACTCGGGACGGATCCTGGACCTTTCTTCATTGCCCGGTCCAACCGCTGACAAACACAGCACAGGCGGGGTCGGAGACAAAGTTTCCTTGGTAGTAGTGCCATTGGCGGCGGCCTGCGGACTCTATCTGGCCAAGATGTCCGGTCGTGGGTTGGGCCACACCGGGGGAACCATCGACAAGCTGGAGTCGATTCCTGGATTTCGCACCGACCTGACCGTGAAGCAATTGCTGGCGCAGGTGAAGACAATCGGCTGCGCCATTATCGCCCAAACGCCAGATCTAACTCCAGCCGACGGCAAGATTTACGCTCTGCGAGACGTTACTGGCACCGTGGACAGCCTCCCCCTGATCGCCAGCTCGGTAATGAGCAAGAAGATTGCCTCAGGCGCCCAGCACATCCTGATCGACGTGAAATGCGGTTGGGGCGCTTTCATGCGCGATCTGCCCCAAGCCATCGAATTGGCCCGCATTATGGTTCAACTGGGGCAGGAGATGGGGCGGAAGGTAGGCTGCGTGATCTCACCGATGGAGGAGCCGCTGGGTTGGGCGGTAGGAAATAGCGTGGAGGTGGTGGAGGCGATCCAAACCCTGAAAGGAGAGGGACCACCGGATTTTAGCAAGGCGGTACGCCACCTAACCGCCGAACTGCTGCGCTTGGCCGGGTTGGTCGCGACCCTAACCGAAGCAGAAGAACAAGTACAGAGCGCCTTACGAAGCGGTGCTGCATTGCAGCGTTTTGCCTGGATGGTCGAAGCCCAAGGCGGGGACGCCCGGGTGGCAGACGATCCTAGCCGGCTGCCGAGAGCTCCCCTGGAAGGCATTCTGAAGGCGACCGGAGACGGTTTCCTGGCTGAAGTCGACGCCCTTCAGGTTGGCCACGCTGCCATGCTCCTGGGAGCCGGCCGGCAGAAAAAGGGCGATGCCGTGGACCCAGGGGCTGGTCTTCTTCTAGCTCGCAAGGTAGGTGAGGAAGTGCGCCGCGGCGAGCCTTTAGCCACCCTTTATTCCAGCCATGCGGAAGGACTGGAGCGGGCATTGCAATTCTTGCACGGAGCTTTCTCCCTTGCTCCGGAGCCAGTGGCTCCCAGCCCTCTCTTCCTTGGAAAGGTGGGGATCGATGGGTAGTTTTGCTTCCAACCCGCTGGTCTTCATTCTCTCTATTATTAGCCTGATTTTCAGCATTATCCTACATGAGGTAGCTCATGGTTGGGTAGCTGAGCGCTGCGGCGATCCTACGGCGCGAATGGCAGGCCGAGTCACCCTCAACCCGTTGCCGCACATTGATCTGGTGGGAACCATCCTTCTACCCCTGTTGCTGATCCTCACTGGCAGTGGCTTCATCATCGGCTGGGCCAAGCCGGTGCCGGTGAACTTCTACCGCTTGCGCCATCCACGGCGGGATACCATCCTGGTAAGCGTTGCCGGCATTCTGGCCAACCTCTCCCTGGCGCTGGTAGCCGGTTTGCTTTTCCGCCTCTTCGGTTTGCTGCCCTATTCCAGCTTCAGCTTGGGGCTGGAACAGTTCCTCTTTTATCTGGTAAATATTAACCTGGTTCTGGCTATCTTCAACCTAATCCCAATTCCCCCTTTGGATGGCTCCAAGGTGTTGGCCGCTCTCCTTCCTCCCCGCCTTGAGATGGCCTTTTTCGGCCCTCAGGCCGCCTGGATTGGCACAATGCTACTCTTCGTACTGCTTTATACCGGCTTGCTGGGGCGCATATTGGGACCTTTGGTAAACGGTCTACTGAGGCTGCTGCTCTTTTGACAAAGCTGGGAGCACCGCACCCCAGTGCGGAAAAAAGGTTTAATACTGTTACCCTTCCCCCATTTCTTGCCCAGTGAAGAAAAAAAGCTGAAAAAGACTAGGCTGGAAGACCTGCGATAGGTTATAGTAAGAAAGCAAGAAAACAAAACTTGGAGGTGTACAAAAGAATGAAGAAACGCTGGATGGATCTCTGCAGGAAGGTGGGGATCGCGCTATTGGCCGGTCTCTTCCTCTGCTCTCTGGTGGCAATGCCGCTGATACGGCCCGCAGCAGCGGTCGGTTTAATCAATCCCGGCGGGACTTGGAACTATCTCACGGCTTCGCCTGATCAGGTCACACAAGGGACGATCGTTCGCTTCGACTTCTCCTTTACCACCGATGTCCAAACGCTTAGCCAGTCACTGCAGTTCATCCCCAATCCCAACGTGGGACCTGGGGAGCCTCTCGCCATCGTCGACGTTAGCCCAGGCCTGCGCATCGATACCGGCGCCGGCCAGGTCCGCATCGTTTGGCCCGACATGGAGATGCCTGCCGGCGCTGAACTTTCCGGCTACGCCCACTTTCGTGTAGTGAACCCACAGCCGAACTCCACCATTTCCGTCACCGCCCGTTTCACCTTGATGCAGCCTGATGGATTTGCTCTGAATCCGGAGAACTACGTCAGTTTGACAGTTCCCGGCGGTCAGCAAGGTCCCCTCACGATCCTCAAGAATGGCGACCGCAGCCAAGTCAACGCCGGGGATAGCTACAACTACAACATCACTGTCACCAACCCCAACAATCAAGCCGTTTCCAACATCCGCGTAGTAGATACTTTGGATGGTTACCTTACCCCAAAAGTGGGGCCTATCGGCGGTCCCTCCGTTCAAGGGAACACCCTCACCTGGACCCTGCTTGATCCACTCTACCCCGGACAAACTTACAACATCAGTCTAGCGGTGCAAGTTGCCCCAAACGCGCCAGATGGCTATGTAGTCAACAACACGGCTGTGGTCTACGCTGCAGGACTTCCGCAGAACCAGGACGCTGCCTTGCCTGTAACAGTGAAGAACATACCGGTGCCAGCTTTCACCATGAGCATGGGGGTTAATCCCACTTCGATCGGGGCGGGCGGAACTTTCCGCCACACCATCAATTTTAACAGCGGCAATAGTCCGCTGATGACCCAGGCTTTCTTCCAGGTGGTCCTGCCCTCCAATGTAGTCTTCGTTGCTGCCGGCGGCGGGGGAACCCTCAACGGCAATACGGTGCAGTGGTTCATTGGTAATATTTATCCGAACCAATCACTGCAGATGACCCTCGATCTTCAGGTAGCGACCAACGTCCCGGTGGGAACTACCATTATCAACTCGGTGAACTTTCAGGGCCGCACCAGCCCAGGCTATATCCCGATTAACACCAGCGCCCAGTCTCCTGCTGTAACTGTCTCGGCCCCTCAGATTACTCTTTCTCAGAAAGTAGACCCAGCCAACATAGCGGCAGGCGGCAAGGTGACTTTTACCGTGAACGCTCAAAACATTTCCACCGGCTCTGCGGTGAACGGTCAACTGGTCTACACAGTAGACTCCAACCTGATCAATCTATCCTTCAACCCTTTGCCGGCTAGCCAGACCGGTAATGTTTACACCTGGAACTTTGGCTATTTAGCCGCCCAACAGATCGCTCAAGTAATCATGAGCAGCACTGTCGCTTCTGGTGTGACAGCAGGCAAAACCCTCACCAACGCTGCTGTCTTCACAGTTGGCGGCAGCCAATACACCAGCTCGGCCGGCGTTTATATCAGTTCCACTCCGCCCCCGCCGGTCACTAGTTTCCCTGATGTGCCCAACTTCTACTGGGCGTATGATGAAATCATGGCCATGGTTAAAGCCGGTGTCGTCAAGGGGTATCCGGATGGAACCTTCAAGCCAGAACTGCCGGTCACACGGGCCGAGTTCTGTAAAATGATCGCCCTTTCGATGGGCTACACCATCCCCGCCAGTGTTTCCCGGCCATCTTTCCCCGACCTTTCTCCCGATGACGCTTGGGCTTGGCCTTACATCCAGGTGGCAGTAGACAAGGGATTGGTCACTGGTTTCCCGGACGGAACCTTCCGCCCCCGCGACTCGGTTACCGAAGCCCAGATCTTTGCCATTATCACCCGCGCCAAAGGTTGGCCCCTGGTCAACCCGGTCAGCGCTTCGCAGATTTATGTTGCTGAAGAGCCGGCTACCGGCAACCCCAACTACGATCTTCGCCCCTTCACTGCCGATACCTGCTGGTATTACCAATATGTCGGCACAGCAATCCAGTACGGCATCCTCAAAGTGCCGGATGATCCCCACCAAATCACTTGGCCTGGCCCGGTTCCGGGTACCTACACCTACTACTTCAATACCTCGGCTTACCGTGCTGAAACAGCTGCCTATCTCTACCGCATGATGGGTGGAAAATAAGTAGCGCTCAGCTCAACGAATGATCAAGGGACCGCCCGCAAGGGCGGTCCCTTCTCTTTCTCTACCATGATTTGAACCGTGCCTATGGATTCTTTGTCGAGATTGAGAGTCGCAATACTTCCTTGTTTGCGCCACCTCGATCCATCTGCTAAGATTGGCGCGGCGCGGGGTCGTGGTGTAGCGGTTAACATGCTAGCCTGTCACGCTGGAGACCGCGGGTTCGATTCCCGTCGACCCCGCCACCTGTTTTTACCATCCACCGGCTTTTTTCCAAGGAAAGCCGGATTTTCGCAAAGCGTAGAGTTCTGCCTTCTTTACAAAGATAAAATGATGTTCGTGAAGGGCCTCCTTGCGGACTCTTGCGGCTCATGTCATTTAGCTAGGCACTAAACCGAAAGGGAACCGTTGACGGTTCCCTGCTGACCCTCTACAATTCCTTCTCGTGCCGAGGTAGCTCAGCTGGTAGAGCACTTGACTGAAAATCAAGGTGTCGGCGGTTCAACTCCGCCCCTCGGCACCACCTCTACTTCCCAGTTTGAGAAGAATGATACGTTTCAATCGCGGATCGCAAATCCCGGGTACGACTGGATGAACAGGGCGGGAGATGTAAAAATCCCCAAACATTCGTGAAAGATCATTTGATCTCCTGGATAGTTTACCGGTTGATGATCGATGACTGTCCAGCCTAAGTCAAGGAAGAGAAGGTCCCGCTAGAAGCTCCAGGGAGTTGCCACCACCAGGAACTCGGCTGTTTTTTTGTTGTCGTTGCGGAAGTAATGAGGGAGGATCGCTTGGTAGTAGAGAGTATCCCCTTCATTCAAGTCGAATTCGGAACTTCCCACGGTGTAATGCACCGCACCCTTTAGAATCCAGATAAACTCCCATCCCTCATGGCCGAAAGGCTTACCTCCGTTGGTTCCCATTGGAAGACGAATCAGAGCGGGTTCCAACTTCGACTTGGGGTCGGTCAGGAGCCACTCCTCGGTGCATTTCTTGCCTTCGCAGACATTCAAAATCATGGCTCGCCGTTCTTCCTTGCGGGAGAGCTGAACGGATACCTCTACTTCATCAAGGAAAAGAGAGGCCAATGGCACTTCGAGCGCGTTGGCGATCTGGCGAAGGTTAATAATGCTAATGTTGGCTTTTTCGTTCTCTACCCGAGATAAATACGGCACGGAGAGCCCGGTATGCTGTGCCATCTCCTGCAAAGATAGTCCCGAAACCGCTCGTAGCGCTTTCAACCGCTGACCGATTCCAGTATTTCCGCTCATACGTTCTCACCTCTACTTTGTAAAGGGATTGTTCTCATCGATGTTTCCCAAGTATAACGAGAGGATTCACTTGGTTTCAATCGCGAGGATCTTGGTTTCTTGGAGCTTCTTGGAAAATATCTTCCAGGAGGGAACGGATATCCCCCTCATCAGGGCGCCGTGGGCTCTCGAGCAGGCAGTCATGAGCATTCACGGCCTTCACGAGTGCGGGGATGTCCTCCCGACGACAGCCAACTTCGGCAGCACTGGGGATGCCGATGTCCGAGATCAGGCGTTGAACCGCGTTGATCCCCCGCTTAGCCTTCTCCCTCATGGAGAGCCCGGCGGTGCATTCGCCTGCAGACTCGGCGATGTCAGCGATCTTCTCAGCTGAAGTGAGTTCACAAAATGCCAAACCAGCGGGCAGGGAGAGCGCTACGGTGAGGCCATGGGAGAGATTGTAGAGGCCGCCGATCGGTTCAGCCAAGGCATGTGGGATGCCCAGACCCACGCTCATTGAGAGCCCGGCCAAGAGGGCGCCGGCCATCATGCCCTCACGGGCATGGAGATCACGGCCATCTCCTACGGTATGTCGCAGGTTGGCGAAGATCAAACCCATAGCTTGTCGAGCCAAAGCATTGGATAGCGGCCATGCATTGCGGGTGAGGTAGGATTCGATAGCGTTGCTGAGAGCGTCGATACCTATTTCAGCGGTGTCCCGACGCGGGAGAGAGAGAGTTAGCAAGGGATCGCAGATGGCCACATCGGGAAACATAAAAGGTCCGTTGACCCCAACCTTGAGGTTACGCTGGAGGTCTCGCACGATGGCGAACTCAGAGACCTCTGAGCCGGAACCCGCAGCAGTCTCGATGGCGATCAGGGGTAGGCGCCGGCGATGAACAGCCAGTCCATAACCCTCCAGAGAGAGGAGCGGTTGGGGATTGGCGTCGAGGATTCCTACGATCTTGGCGGTATCGATGGAACTTCCGCCTCCCACAGCCACAAGCAGGTCGGCGGAAGTGGAGCGCAGCGCTGCGGCAGCTTCCTCAAACAACTCTACTGTTGGGTTGGTAAAGACTTCATCCCATACGGTCACTTCCACTCCTGCTACATGCAGGCTTTCCAAAACGCTGTCCAACACCCCAGCTTTGACTAGCCCTTTATCGGTAAAGAGGAGGGCATGGCTGGCATGGAGGGCCCGCGCTTCCTCCCCAGTCTTTTGTGTTGACCCGATCCCGAAAAGGATTTTCGTGGGGACAAAAAAACGAGCGGGAGAAAAAACCTGTGTCAGCTCCATCTAGCGCCTCCTAAATACGGAATCTCGCAATGATGCGAGTAGTGGCCTCATTCTAGGAGAAGTATTGCTACTGTCAATGACCGCGGGAAAGATGAGAGAATAGCAAAGAAGGTCTCCGGAACGATCAGGCAGTTTTATTATAAAGTACATATTCTTTTCCGTGGCATAATTTATATGATAATTCATTGACACTATAAGCTAGGCTTGCTTTGATATCAAAGGGCTGAATTGACGCGTTGCTATTTGTTGTTACTATTTAGATAGCGCCGGGAAAGGGGCACATGCATGAGCAGGACTATCATCAAGAGCGCCAAACCAGCGGAGGGGAGCGCCACGACGGCCTTACAGGCTACTGTGAGCGGGATCATCGAACAGGTTCGCAGGGAGGGTGATTCCGCTCTTCGATTGCTAACGGCAAAGTTTGATAAAGTCGAGCGGCAAGTCATCGCAGTCAGCGAAGAGGAAAAGCAAGCATCTTGGCAGGTGGTACCGCAGCAGATTGTCGAGGATTTACGTTTTGCGGCAAAGAATATCCGCACTTTCGCTGAATTGCAGCGGTCCTCTCTGAGCGAGAGCGAGCTTGAGATCTTACCTGGAGTGCATGTTGGCCACCGTCTGATCCCCCTCGCTTCTGCTGGAATCTACGTCCCTGGTGGCCGCTACCCCTTACCCTCCACTGCACTGATGGGTATCATCCCGGCTCGCGTAGCTGGAGTACCACGCATTGTCGCCGTCAGTCCACCGGACGCCCGCTACGGTGGCATCAATCCGACCACACTGGTGGCTATGCAAATTGCTGGCGCCGAGGAGATTTACTGCGTAGGCGGTATCCAAGCGGTAGCAGCTTTAGCCTACGGGACAGAGAGCATCGAGCCGGTTGACATTATCGCCGGCCCAGGAAACGCTTACGTTACCGAGGCCAAACGGCAGGTCTTCGGGCATGTATCCATCGATTTCTTGGCTGGTCCGAGTGAAGTCCTGGTGATTGCCGACGACAGCGCGGACCCGGTGCTCGTGGCAGCGGACATTCTCGCTCAGGCCGAACACGACCCGCGAGCCAAACCGATTCTGGTGGCAACCTCGAAGGAGTTTATTAAACAAGTTCTGGCAGAGATCGAGATGCAGTTGGAAATCCTAGCGACGGCAGAGATCGCCAGGAGCTCCTGGGATGCCAACGGTTGGATCTACTTGGTCTCCGATTTGGACGAGGCAGTGATGGTAGCCAACGAGGTAGCTCCCGAACATCTTGAAGTTCATGTGAAGAACTGGCCAACCTTCTGGCGCCAGTTAACCAATTATGGCTCCCTTTTCCTAGGCTCAGAGGCGCCGGTTGCCTTTGGAGACTACACCTCGGGCACTAACCACACCTTGCCAACCATGGGCACCGCTCGCCTGCACGGCGGTCTTTGGGTGGGCATGTTCCTGAAGACAGCGACGCACCAGTGGATGACACCGGAAGGAGCTGCCTTGCTGGCGCCGGTAACAGAGCGTTTCGCCACTTCGGAAGGTTTGTTAGCACACGCGATCTCTGCAGCCAAGAGGAAGGCACCTTAGGTTGAGGATAGGAAGAAAGTGTTTTCGTGCTTGACCCTATCAGTCAACGCATTGACACAAGACATAAGACACGATTACATGGTGTCGAAAAAGGTTTTATCTAAAAGGAGGAAAGATTATGGGTAGGAAAATCACTCGGATGTTGATTGTTGTATTGTTGGCTGGAATTCTGGTCAGTTCTGCGGTTCTTTCAACAGGCTGCTCGCCAGCCAAAACGCCTAGCCCCACCGCAACATCTTCAACAGCTCCTTCGCCCACTCCCACACCCACCCCCACCCCAACGCCCACACCGACACCGACACCCAGTACGAAACAGTTGACGATCGGCATGATCATGCGCGATCTTACTGCTCCTTTCTCTCGAGCCATGGTGATCGGCGCTGAGAAAAAAGCTGCGGAGCTTGGCGTGAAGCTGGTCGTCCTCGATGCCAAAGCCGATCCACTGCGTCAATTAGATCTGATGGACCAGTTGATTACGATGAAGGTCGACGGGTATATCTTCGGAGGTTCCCAGGACCAGAACGCAGTGACCCCCGGGATCGAAAAGATGAACCAGGCCGGGATTCCTATTGCTGCAATTGACTCCTCTCCTGTCGGTGGAAAGATCAACTATTTTATCGGTTTCGATGTGGTGAGTTCCTCACAAAAAGCAGCCCAAGCCTTGATCGATGATCTGAAGAAAAAGAACAGTGGTGCAATCCCCACGGGGGTGCTCATCGAGATTACCGGGGCGCTAACGGATGTCTTTGCCCAGGATTGCATCAAGGGTTCCCATGCCGTGTTCGACCAATACCCCCAACTCACTGTTGCGACAGGTGAGGGGAACTGGAACAACGATGACTCCTTCCGTCGGACCGCTGACTTGCTCACCAAATATGGAGATCAAGTTGTGGCGATCTATTGCCAGACACCCGATATCATGGGTCTGGGAACCGTGAATGCTATAAAGCAGGCAGGCTTGGATCCGAAAAAGTTCGCTACAGCGGGTATCTGTATCGGCCCAGAGATGATCCCGGTAATCAAGGCCGGCGAATACAGCAATATCCTCGAACAGCCAGCCATGCCGTCCGCTGAGATTGCTCTGGAACTGCTCTACAAGATCGCCATGGGTCAACCAGTCCCCAAAGCGGGTGATAAAATCGTCGAAGAAGGAGCAATATGGTCTCCTGCTGAAGTGATAGAGAATCCCTACTGCCCTGGCCTTTACATGATCCTGCAGGGCCCGATGGTTCCTTCCGAAGTCTCTCCAGATGACCCCCGCCTCTGGGAGAACGCTTATCTTTTGGCAGAAACCCCTTAGAGACAAATCAAAGTTTATTGCTTTTGAGGGCGGCGAATTCGCCGCCCTCAAAAGAATAGACCTCTTCGATGAGGAGCAATATGAGTCGACTAGAGAATAAAATCGCATTTATCACCGGTGCAGCTCGAGGTATCGGCAAAGGAATCGCAGAAGCCTACGCCCGGGAAGGAGCAAGCTTGGTCCTGACGGATCTCCAGGCAGATCTCTTGCGAGAGACAGCCGAGGAGATTCGTGCATTATCGAAGGGAAGAGTGTCGGCCTTTCCCATGGATGTCCGCGATAGCGTAGCCATTGCTGAGGTTGTTCGAAAGACGATCGAAGAATTCGGAAGGATTGATATCCTGGTCAATGTGGCGGGTGTTATCCGAATTAACTTGGTGGTCGACAAGCCGGAAGAGGAATGGGATCTGGTTGTTGATACCAACCTGAAGGGGCCGTTCCTCGTCTCTAAAGCGGTGGTTCGGGAGATGGTAAATCTTGGTACGAAGGGAAAGATTGTCACTATTGCCTCCCTCAATTCGAAAGAAGGAGAAGCTTACACTTCGGACTATGCTGCCTCCAAGCATGGTCTCTGGGGCTTGATGAAGAGCCTTGCTTATGAGTTGGCCCCCTATCATATCAACGTCAACTGTATATGTCCTGGATACGTCGACACTGAATTGCAACGCGGATGCGAAAGGATGGAGGCGGAAGCCAAGGGAAAGACATGGCAGGAAATTCGCGACTACTACGCTGCCAAGATCCCCTTCGGCTACCTGGCTACACCCGCCGAGATCGGCAAAGTAGCTGTCTTTTTGGCGTCCGCTGATGCTGACTATATGACCGGTCAAGCAGTGAACGTCTGCGGTGGCGCAATCATGCACTAGGGAAGTCCACCCATGGGTAGCTTTCTTTTTTTGCCGAATGTCTGACTTCTGAGATTGGAGCAAATTGCATGAATGAGACGGAGCTGATTTCGAAGCCTGGGGAAATCGTTCTAGAAGTAAAAGATATTTCTAAAGTCTTCCCGGGAACTGTCGCCCTTCAACACGCCAGTATCGTCTTCAAGCGAGGGGAAGTACATGGCATCATCGGGAAAAACGGAGCCGGGAAAAGCACCCTGGTGAGCATCCTCTCCGGGATCATCCGTCCGTCTGCAGGGCAGGTCTTCGTGAAGGGTAAGTTATTTACCGGCTTCAGCCCGGTTCATGCGAAGAAGGAAGGAATCACCATCGCACCGCAACGGCCGGAGACGATTCCCGACTTTACTGTGATTCAAAGCCTTTTCTTGCCCAATTATTATCAAAATGCAACCGGAATCCTCGATTGGAGAAGGATGGCGGCGGACGCTCGGCAAATCATGAAATCCACTGGTTTTGAGATTGACCTCAACCGTCGAATGAGCGATCTCACTCTCAGCGAGCAACAGCTTTTCCTGATCATAAAGGCCTTTTATTTCGAGAAAGCCGATATCGTCATCCTCGATGAAGTAACCACTTCCTTCTCCGGAAAAGAACAAGCCCTCTTTTTCCAAATCATCGAAGCGCAGCGGAAACTAGGCAAATCGATTATCTTTATCTCCCATCGCATTGATGAAGTGATGGTGATTTGTGACCGAGTCACTGTGATTCGAGATGGAAGAGCTATCAAGACGGTAGACCGATCCGGTTTGGAAAAGGACCTGCTTTGCTCGTTGATTGTGGGAGAGGGGAGTGGGGATCTCCAATCTTGTGAGATTCAGGAAGACAGATCGCATCAAGCATTGGGAGAGGTTGTACTACGTGTGGAAGGATTCAATCGCCGGAGCGTATTTGAAGATATCAGCTTTTCCTTGCGGCATGGTGAGATCCTCGGTATCGCCGGTCTTGTCGGCAGTGGCCGTACGGAGATATTGAAAGCGATTGCAGGAATCTATCCCCTGGATAGCGGTGCCTTGAAGCTCTCCGGAGGCTCGTCGACACGATTTAAGGATCCTAACCGGTCTCTTCAGGAAGGGGTCGTATACTTCCCCGAAGACCGGGATGAAGAAGGATTGGTGGGCACCCTCAGTGTCCGCAAGAACGCCACTCTCTCCTATTTGATCCGAATTGCCGTCCGTTCTTTGATCCGGCAGCAGAAAGAGCGAAATCTCACCCGTGAGCTAATCGAGACACTTGAGATTCTGACTAGTTCGCAAGAAGAGGATGTGCAAAACCTGAGCGGCGGAAACCGGCAGAAAGTATTGGCCGGACGTGTGTGGGCAACCCAGGCGAAAGTCCTCCTCTTGGATGAACCGACCAAAGGGATCGATATTGCCGCAAAAGAGAGCATCTTGAATTCCGTGAAAACGAAAATGACGCAGATTGCTGGCATCGTGATTACGTCACCGGGTCTCGAGGATCTCCTTTCCATCTGTGACCGTATTTTAGTGCTCTATAACGGTCGTCTGGTCGATGAATTCCAGCGAGAGCAGTTCGATGAGATGGTTATTTACCAAGCTATACAGGGCATCTTGCGTCCGGGCGCCAACGCAACGCCGAACAATTCGAATGAGCCGGAAAGGATAATCGGAAGATGAATAAAGGAGTCTGGCTGCAGCTCACGCTCCTGGACAACTTGATCTGGGTTCTCTTTACCTTCTTCTTCATCATCATGTCCATATATGTCCCCAATTTTTTGAGCGTGAACAACATTACCAACATTTTCTACCACTCCTCCATTCTGGGCGTCCTTGTATTAGCCCAAGGCCTGGTGCTTCTTACCGGGAACCTTGACCTCTCAGTGGAATCCACGCTTTGTTTTGCTCCCGGGATCGCCATCCTGGTGACCAATGCCCTTGTGCCCGGTATTAGTCCGATCTTCCAGATTGCCCTCGCTTTGTTCATCGGGATGCTTGTGGGTTGGTTGAATGGTTTCCTCATTACCCGCTTGAAGATGAATGCCCTCTTGGAATCCCTCTCCATGATGACGATCCTGCGGGGTCTCGTCCTTTTCCTGGTACCCTTTGCCATCACGGGATTGCCGCAGGGATTTACCGTCTTCGGAAATGGACGCTGGCTCTTCAATATTCCAGTGGCTATCTTCGTAATGCTGGGACTTTATTTGATCTTTGCCTTCATTATGGGAGCCACTCGATTCGGTCGCTTCTTGATCGCTTCTGGAGGCAACCCGAGGGCAAGCTTCATCGCGGGTGTCAAGGTGAACAAGATTATCATTACTGCCTTCGTCCTGAGCGGCCTATTGGCCGCAATCGCTGGCATCCTGGCTGCTGGAAGGCAGGGATCCATCAGTAACGCGATGGGGACCGGTTTGGCCATTCAATCCCTTTCAGGAGCCATCCTGGGAGGAATTGCTCTTTCCGGCGGGCGCGGTACTGTCTTCGGGATGTTGGGGGGAACTTTGCTTCTCGGTTTAATCGATAATTCCCTGACTCTTGCCGGCGTCAATGTCTATCTTCTTAATGTGGCCAAAGGCAGCCTGATCTTGATCGCGCTGGTTCTCGACTCTGCCAAGACCATTGCCAGAGCTTCCCTGTTATACCGGGAGAAGTTGCGAATTCTTGAAAAAACGGGATCTGCAATCCGTTAATCATGCATGGAACTTGTGTTCCAATACCACTGATGAATGGAGGTGAGCATAGCGACGATCAGCGACCATTTATTCACTTTTGACCTTCATGCAGGACAAAAACCACGACAAGGAGGAGAACGTGAGCTTCACTGATAAAGAGTTCAATTTCTCGATGCCCACGCGGGCAACTTTTGGAGTAGGAAAGCTGGATAGCCTTGGAGAAGAGGCGGCAGCACTGGGAAAACGGGCTTTGGTGGTTTCAGATAAGCAATTGAGCACTTCCGAGGTGTTTATCAAGGCTCTTGCATCGTTGCAGGCAGCTGGGGTTGAGGGGGTAGTGTTCAACCAAGTAATTCCCAATCCACCTGATACGATCGTGGAACGAGGGGTGGAAATGTATCGTGAAGCGGAATGTGACATGCTCGTTGCAGCAGGCGGCGGAAGCAGCATCGATTGCGCTAAAGCGATCGGAGCTATCATCGCCAATGGCGGAACTGTGAAAGATATGCTGGATGTGGAATCAGTCAAGAATCCCCTCCCGCCTTTCATCGCCATCCCGACAACTGCTGGTACGGGCTCGGAGGTGACCATTTACTCGGTCATCACGGATAGCCTCACCCATGAGAAACTGATCCTCTTCAATCATAACTTGCTTCCTACCGTCGCCATTCTTGACCCAGAGATCACGCGAGGGCTTCCTCCGGAGGTTACCGCCGGGACGGGGATGGATGCGCTGACTCACGCCATCGAAGCATACACGACGGAAGTGTCCAATCCGATCAGCGACGCAGTGGCTTGTGGGGGGATTGAATTGATCGGGCGATTCATCGAACGTGCCTACCGCGATGGCGACGACCTTGAAGCCCGGGCTGGGATGTTGCTAGGCAGCCATATGGCTGGGATCGCTTTCTCCAACGCGGATCTCGGTTCGGTACATACCCTTGGCGAAACCCTTGGCGGATTCTATGACCTTCCTCATGGCATTACCATGGCTGTTTTCCTCCCTTATATCATGGACTACAATCTGGATGCCATTCCTGAGAAATACGCCCGAGTGGCTGCCTTATTGGGCGAGGATACACACGGACTCTCACAGATGGAAGCTGGTCGGAAGGCCGTCGAGCGGGTGAAAGCGCTAAACCGTGTCTTGAAGATCCCAACCTTGGCGGCTCTGGGGGTGAAGCCTGAGTCTTTCGCCGAGATGGCCAAAGCTTGCAAGGCACACGTCTGCGATCCATTGAACCCGAAGCCTATAGATGAAGACACCTACCTGAAGCTGTATCAACTGGCATACGAAGGTCAATCAGAGAATTAGGAGGAACGGCATGGCATTGAATCTAAAAGAGGAATACAAACTGTATATCGGTGGGGAATGGGTCAACCCCAAGAGTGGCCAAATGATGGAAGTGCGCAATCCCTCCAACGGAGAAATCTTGACGCACGTTCCCTCGGCGGGACCGGAAGATGTAGATGCGGCAGTGGCAGCAGCCCGCGCTGCTTTCCCGGAATGGAGCCAGACGACCCCGATTCAACGGCAGGATGCTTTGTGGAAGATCGCTGAGGTGTTGGATCACAACGCAGAGTATCTAGCCGAGCTGGTCAGCTCGGAGATGGGGATGCCGAAGGGATCCTCTGCTTTCATTGAGATCCCCGGAGCAGTCGATCATTTCAAATACTTCGCTGGCTGCATCCGTGCTGAAGAAGGATTCGTGGCGACGATCGACCCAGAGAATATGGGTGTTACCATCCGCGAGCCGATCGGCGTCTGCGGCTTGATCGTACCCTGGAACTTCCCTCTGGGAATCGGATCCTGGAAATTAGCCCCAGCCCTGGCAGCCGGGAACACGGTAGTCTTCAAGCCGTCCAGCTATTCGCCACTTAGCATCTTGGAAGCAGCTCGGCTGATCGACGAGGCTGGCATCCTTCCAAAGGGTGTTTTCAATGTAGTAACCGGCGGCGGGGAAAGTTGCGGAAAAGCGCTCACCAGTCATCCTGGGATCGATAAACTCTCTCTAACGGGATCAGTGGAAGCAGGGAAAAGCGTGTTGAGTGAAGCCTCCTGTCACATTACTCCAACCACAATGGAGTTGGGAGGGAAGTCACCCAACATCTTCTTCGATGACTGCAACATGGACAAGGCGGTAGAAGGCGCCATCATCGGTCTGGGCGTGTACAACCAGGGCGAGGTGTGCAGCGCCGGCACTCGGGCTATTGTTCAAGCTGGGATTTATGACGAGTTCGTGGAGAGAATCTGCAAGATTCTAGCCAACCTCAAAGTCGGCCCAGCCTGGGATGACGAAACTGGGATGGGGCCAATCGTTTCCCCGGAGCAGATGGAAAAGATCCTGGGTTACATTGAGCTGGGCAAACAGGAAGGCGCTACCTTGAAAGTGGGTGGTCATCGCATTCTGACAGAACCCCTGGAGAAGGGGAACTATCTCGAGCCGACTGTTTTTGTGGATGTGTCAAATTCGATGCGCATCGCTCAAGAGGAGATTTTCGGGCCGGTGCTTTGCGTGATCAAGTTCGAGACCGAAGAAGAGGCAGTGGCGATAGCGAATGACAACGAGTACGGTCTCGGCTCAGGGGTTTGGACGCAGAATTTCAGCAAGGCGCTGCGAGTTGCCAAAGCCATCCACACCGGGAAAGTCTGGGTGAATACCTATGACCAAGTACCGGCCAATGTTCCCTTCGGCGGTTGCAAGCGCTCCGGTTTTGGTCGCGAGACACACAAGATGGCTTTAGACGAATATTCCAACTTCAAGAACATTTATCTGGCTTTTGGGGAGATGCCCTTCGGGCTTTACCCTGAGTCATAACCTCATATTCGTTTAGAACAGAAGCAGCGGGCTCAATCAGCCCGCTGCTTCTGGCTCCCCATCTGGGAACTGACCGGAGGTCGAATCATTGACTTTCTGCTCTTCAAAAGCTGGACAAACAGCGGAGCGATTATTTTCGCTACATCTTCTGATAAAGACGGATAGTTGAGGACTTGGGCGCCGTAGGCGCGAGGATTTCTTCAGGTTCGATTCCCACAACCCTTGATTAGGGTGCTGCGGAGCAACTTGATCTGGATTGTTCTGTGCGGTTGCCGTTGCAGAATAATGGATATTCCTGTATGGATGGCACGGAGGCCGTTTGATACGGCACGATAGGATCGAGCCTACCCGATGAAGCGAACTGCTTTTGCTCTACACGAGACCGGTAGGTGGTTTTCCTCTCACCGATGGTATCAGCCGGGTTCGGCCGCCCGATGCTGTGTACCAGACCGTTCGACGTGAACAAGGTTCCAAGAAAACGAAAGAGGAGTCAAGACCATGTTCTTTTTTGACACAACTTATATATGGTATGTGCTCATCCCGACCGTTGTCCTTTCTCTTGGGGTGCAGCTCTACCTGAAAGCGACCGTCTCCAAGTGGAGCAATGCCCGCAATAGCCTAGGACTCACCGGTATCCAGGTCGGGCAAGCTCTTTTTCAGCGAACCTCCCTCAAGCCGATCCCCTTGGAGCGCACACCCGGAACTCTCAGTGACCACTATGACCCCCGTGGCAATGTGGTTCGCCTCTCTGAAGCAATCGCCAACCAGCCCACGGTTGCAGCCATGGCTATCACCGCTCACGAATTGGGGCATGTTGAGCAACATCAAGCTCGGTCCCCCTGGATTGTCATGCGGAATATCTTACTGCCGGCGTTGCAGTTCAGCCCGATGCTTTCCTATATTGCGATTCTGGTGGGTTTTTGGCTTAACATGACCGGGTTGATCTGGGTCGGAATCGCTTTCTTTGGCCTGATGGTGATCTTCATGCTTCTCACCTTGCCCGTAGAGATCGATGCCAGCCGGCGGGGGTTGCGATTATTGCGCCAAGCCAACCTCTTGCAAACGGAGGCCGAGGCTGGCGGCGCCCGGCAGGTACTCAGCGCAGCCGCTTTAACCTACGTAGCTGCTGCTGTCACGGCAGTGCTGCAGTTGCTCTACTACATCAGCCTGGTTTCGCGCCGGAACTGAGGAAGTAGTCGCCGGCAAGCGTCTTTTCCCGAGCCGAGATAACTCTGACAATCCCGGGAAGTCCGGCAAACCTCGTTGCCATGAGCCAGCGCCTGACTAACGGCGGGAAGGCAAGGCGTATGCCAGCGCCCCAGCGATGATCTGAGCCACAGCAGCTACGAAGAGGAAGACCAGACCGATGCCAACTCCTACGAAGGAACCTGCCAAGAGCAAATAAGCCAAGCGCAGATACCCTTGCGGGGCGGGGAAGACGGGCAGGTACACGACTGCCATCCACCAGCCCACGGCAACTACCGCCAGAAAAATGCCACTCGTAAAATAGTTCCATCTACGCCAGGTGAGTGCAGGTCTGCCGGTTAGCATCCGGGCCAGAGTCACCCATAGATCCACGAATGAACCGAAGGCTGCGAGGAGAGGGACCAACCACATCCACCAGACGATCTTGGCATTGATCATCAGATTCAGTGGGCTGGTCCCGCTCTCTGTACCGATCCAGGGGAGAAAGAAGGCGATGATCACCAAGAGATCAGCCAGGATTTGAAGCAGATCGGCGCCTGCGTAAGCCGGGTGAGGCCGCGCACTGGCGATTGATTTGAGTGCGGTTGGTTGAGCAAGTGCGATGGGTGCGGCAAACGTTGGAGTCTCCTGTGTTTCTGGTGCAATAGCCGGAGTCTTCGATGAAACCGCTGCTGCTGGTGGTGGGGGAGGAGTCAAGGCGGGCGATATTCCCCCTGCTGTATCCGGAAGCGTTAGAGGAGCACCGCATTGGGGGCAGAACCGGGCTTGCGGTGTGATGTTCCGGCCGCACTGGAGACAAATCATATCCATCCCTCCAAGGGGTAGATTCACCCATTCAGGCTCATACCAGTGTAGCAGCAATGGTTGAATTGCTCATCATTGAACGGTGGCTGCTTCGTTCAAACAGGTTCCATGTTCTCCTCTTCCTCGACTGGATCAAAGAGCGCTATGATCCTTGTATGATTGCTATCGAAGGAACCGATCCGCACCTTAGACGCTTACTGGAGGAAGATTACGCCGCCTCATTGCCACTCCGCGAAGAACTGAACCACAGCGGTGTCAGCCCTCGCCGGGTCTTCCTGGACAGGGCCGATGAGCCGGGTGGAGCGTTGGTTATCGGCAATTGGGTGAAGATATTCGCCCGCAACGTGGAAGCCTTAGAGCGGCTGTTCCCCACCCTAGAGGGTTTTTCTGAGGTCAGGGCAGCAGGAGTTGCTCCCTGGATCCTGGAACACCTGACGGAGGGATGGGAGATCCAATGGGTAAGTAACTGCTGGCTGTGGCACCTTCCTCCTGGGGCATTGCAGCAGCCTCCTGCACTCTTCCCCACCCATCCCCTTCGTTCTAAGGACGCCACATTGGTCAATCGCCATTGGGAGCACGGTGGCGATGAAGAATCGGAACATTACTTGCGTAGGCAGATTGAAGACCATCCCAGCATGGCAATCTTCGAAGAGGAGCGGCCGGTGGCTTGGTCGCTGGTACACTGGGATGGGGCGATGGGACCTTGCTTCACACTGCCCGAGGCAAGGGGCAGGGGGTACGCCGCGGCGATCGCATGGGAGCTCTCGCGGGTGCTGTTGGAGATGGACCGGATTCCCTATTTCTATACGCTACAGGAGAATCTCCCGCCACAGCGCCTGGCACAGCGCATGGGTTTTCGCCAAGGCTGCGCGGCGCACTGGTTTGGGGCTCGTCGGAGGACTGAGGCGAGGTAGCATACTGGTAGAGACAGGGAAGAGCGGTTCTTTCGCGATCGGTTACAAGAAAACGCTCGGGGAACTTAGAGAGTTCGGTGTGATGCGGTCTCCTGTCAGGCTCCTGTACTTGTGGCAGTCTCGAACTGACTGTTGTAAAGCTCGGCGTAAAAACCGTTGGCTGCCAGCAGTTCCGTGTGGGTTCCCTGCTCGACAATGTCCCCATCGTGCATGACCAGGATCAAATCAGCATCGCGGATGGTAGACAAGCGGTGGGCGATGATGAAGCTGGTGCGGCCCTTCATCAATTCGAGCATGGCTTTCTGAATCAACACCTCGGTGCGGGTGTCAACAGAGCTGGTGGCTTCGTCCAAGATCAGGATCCTTGGATCGGCCAGGATGGCCCGGGCAATCGTCAAGAGCTGCATCTCACCCTGAGAGACGTTCGACGCCTCCTCGTTCAGAACCAGGTTGTAACCGTCCGGCAAGGCTCGAACGAAGTGGTGTACGCGGGCAGCCTTTGCGGCGGCGATCACTTCCTGATCGGTGGCGTTTTCGTATCCGTAGCGGATATTCTCCATGATAGTGCCATTGAAGAGCCAGGTGTCCTGCAGGACCATAGCGAAGATCTGACGAAGATCCTGGCGGGAAAAATCGCGGATGTCGTGGCCATCCACCAGGATCGCGCCACTGTTGACGTCGTAGAAACGCATCAGGAGTTTGACCATGGTTGTCTTGCCGGCGCCGGTGGGGCCGACGATGGCGATCTTTTGGCCAGGGGAGACAGTGGCACAGAAGTCCTTTATGATGATCTTGTCCGGGCTATAGCCAAAACGTACGTTGCGGAACTCCACGACTCCCTTGACGGCAGTGAGATGGACAGGATCCGCCGTTTCCGCGGTTTCCTCGGCCTCGGCCAGGAACTGGAAGACGCGTTCGGCCGCTGCAGCAGTCTGCTGGAGGATATTGGAGATGTTGGAGATCTGGGCGATCGGCTGGGTGAAGGAGCGCACATACTGGATGAAAGCCTGGATATCGCCGACGGTGATCGCGTTGCTGATAGCCAGCCAGCCACCCAGGATACACACGGCCACATAGCCCAGGTTTCCCACAAAACTCATCACCGGCATCATCAGGCCAGAGAGGAACTGCGACTTCCAGGCCGAGCTGAAGAGGGTGCTGTTGATCTTGTCGAACTTGGCGACACTCTTCCCCTCGCCGTTGAAGGCTTTCATCACGACATGGTTGCCGTACATCTCCTCGACATGGCCATTGATGTGCCCCAGGAAATCTTGCTGCTGCTTGAAGTATTTCTGTGACTTGCCGATGATGAAAGCGATGATCAGCAAGGAGAGCGGGATCACCCCAAGAGCAACCAAAGTCATCAGCCAACTGATGGTCAGCATCATGACCAGCACACCGAGGATCGTCGTCACGGAAGTGATGATCTGGGTAAGGCTCTGGCTGAGGGTTTGGCTGACTGTGTCGACATCGTTGGTGACGCGGGAAAGCACTTCCCCGTGGTTCGTGCCGTCGAAGTACTTTAACGGCATGCGGTTGATCTTGGCGGCGATTTCCTGGCGGAAGCGGTAGGTGACCTTCATCGAGACATTCGTCATGACCCAGCCCTGGATGTAGCTGAAGAGCGAGGAGATGAGGTAGAGGCCCAGCATGACCAGGATGATATTGCCGATATAGACGAAATCGATCCCGCTGCTTGTCCCGCTGATCTGGCCAACCACCCCCTCGAAGAGCTTGGTAGTAGCCATCCCCAGAATCTTGGGGCCAATTATGGCAAAGACTGTCGAAGCGACCGCGAAAATCAGTACAACCAGGATCGCCAGCTTGTAGGAGCTGAGATACTGGAGCAGCTTGGACATGGTTCCTTTGAAATCACGGGGTTTCTCACCCTTCATCATGCCCATCGGGCCGCCGTGGCCCATTGGCCCGCCCCCCATCGGACCGCCGCGGGTTCGCTCGGGGCGTAACTTCGGAGGAGGATTCCGGAGAGAGTGGTTCTGCATGCTCATCTCAGTTCCTCCATGCTCAATTGTGAAAGAGCGATCTCCCGATAGGTTTGGCAGCTCTCCATCAGCTCATGGTGTGTGCCCTTGCCAACTACTTCACCATCGTCAAGGACAATGATCTGCTCGGCGTTCTTGATCGTAGAGACGCGCTGGGTGACGATTAGCACCGTGCTGGCGGCAGTTTTTTCCTTGAGGGCTCTGCGCACAGCCGAGTCCGTGCGGAAATCGAGAGCCGAGAAACTGTCGTCGAAGATGTAGATGGGTGGCTTTTTCACCAGGGCGCGGGCGATGGAAAGGCGTTGTTTCTGGCCGCCGGACACATTTGAACCGCCCTGGGAGATAAGAGCGGAAAGACCCTCCGGGCTGGAGAAGACAAATTCACTGGCTTGGGCAATACCGGCCGCTTCCAACAGGGTGTCATTGGTGGCATCTTCATCCGCGTAGCGTAAATTGCTTTCGATCGTGCCGGAGAAAAGCGTCCCCTTTTGCGGGACGAAGCCGATTTTATCGCGCAGGTCGCTTTGCTGGACCTGTCGGATATCCGTGCCATCGATGAGGATGGCGCCCTCCGTGACCTCGTAGAAACGGGGGATCAAGTTGACGACCGTGCTTTTTCCCGAACCGGTCGCGCCGATCAGGGCTGTCGTTTGGCCTTGCTGGGCAGTGAAATTGATGTCGCAGAGGGCATCTTCCAGGGCGCCAGGGTAGCGGAAGCGGACGTGACGGAACTCGACTGTACCGGCAAACGGCTGGGGAAAAGGCGTGGGATCGGGAGAGTCTTTGATGGCAGGCTCGACAGCCAGCACCTCGGCGATGCGTCCGCCCGACACTGAAGCTCTTGGCAGGAGAATGAACATGAACGACAGCATCAGGAAAGCGAAGACAATCATGATGGCGTACTGCATGAAAGCCATCATGTCTCCGACTTGCATGGTCGACTGAGCCACCTGGTGGGACCCGACCCAAATGATCAGCACGGTCAGGCCGTTCATGATGAACATCATTACTGGCATCATCGTAACCATGATGCGGTTGACGAAGAGGGTCGTCGCGGTCAGATCCACGTTGGCCCGATCGAAGCGGTCTTCCTCGAATTTCTGCTTGTTGAAGGCGCGGATGACCATCATCCCGGAGAGGTTCTCGCGAGTCACCAGGTTCAATCGGTCGATCAAACTCTGGATGATCTTAAATTTCGGCAGGGCGATGGCAAAGACGACCAGGATCAGGCCAATCAAGGTCACCACCGCAACGGCGATGATCCACCACATCGACGAACTCTTGTCGATGGCCCGGATGATGCCGCCTACTCCGATGATCGGCGCGTAAAAGACCATGCGCATCAGCATGATGACGACCATCTGAATCTGGGTGACATCGTTGGTAGAGCGGGTGATCAAAGACGCAGTGGAGAATTTGTCAAATTCGCTGTTGGAGAAGCTTTCCACCTTTTGAAAGACATCCTTGCGGATATCACGGGCTGATCCGGCGGCCACGCGGGCCGAGAGGTAGCTCACCGCTACCGCGCAAGCCATGGACAGCAAGGAGATGAGCAGCATCAAGATCCCGACCCGGACGATGTAATCGATTTGGAGCTTCCCGGCATCCATGCCGAGGGCCGCATACTCAGCTTTCACCGCCCCTACCGCCATCTGGGTGATCATGCTGCGGCCCAAGGGAGCGAGCTTTTGATCAAAGGTGGTGGCGATCTGCGCTCTTTGCAAGGCAGACAACTGGGCCAGCAAGGCGAAAATATCCGTCTCTGCCGGGATTTTAGGTGCGTCGAAGCCGAACTGCTGGGAAAGGGCGGCGGCTTTGGTGGGATCAGCCATCGCCTCTTCCAGTCCGGAGACGGCGACGAAAGCTTTGCCCATGATGGGATTCAAGCTTTCCGTCTCCGCTGCGCTGATTGGCTTCAGGACAAAAATCGGTTCTTTGGCCAGGACAGGATACAGAGTAAGACATGAAGCATAGTCAGGCGAGTCTCGATCCACCAGGGTGTAGTCGCCCAATACCTGATCCTTGTCCTGGACGCTCATCATCAGCAGGAGCTTGTTCATCTCGCTAGCGCGAATGGCGACAGGCACGGAGTTTTCCACACCGCCTTGCTGGATGCCATTGTTGACGATCCTCGACATATAGTCCGGCAGTGCCAGGTCGGCATTCGCCTGGATGAACAGCAGAGCGATGGAAAGGAGGATCAATAGAGCATACGGTTTAAGGTATCTAGTGAGTCGCAGCATCGTTTTCTCTCTGTCTAGCTGGAGGAAGGTCCGTCCACAACTGTTTCGAGTCGTGGCTCAAGCTGGTTGGCTTTGTCGATCAGGATCTTCAAGGCCAATGTGATCTGTTCTTTTTCACCGGCGGAGAGAGTCAGAGCCAGATCGTCCAGCCAGCCCTGGCGAGCGTGGAGGCTTTCCTGAACAGTCCGGCGTCCCTCATCGGTCAAGACAATCTGTTTGAAGCGACGATCTTGCGGGTCTTCCGAGCGAAGGACCAGACCTTGTTGCACCATACGCTCCAGCATCTGGCTAGCGCTGGCACTGGTGACACCGAGATTGTCGCCGAGATCGGAGACGCAGCGCACACCCTTGTCGATGTGGAACAAGGCGCCGATTTGCGACATGGAGAGACCCTTTGCCTTGGAGAAACGGATCACGTTGCTCATGGAGCGGTGCATAAAAACCTCTATCCAATCACGGAGGGTTCGGAGGAATGAATCAGTCAATCGTATCTATTAGCCTCTCTTAACTATCAATAAGACGGTAGCCTATCAGGATTGTAAGCCAAGGGCAACAGGACACCCCAGCAAGGTTGCGCAAAAACCTGACATTCTCTCCAGAACCAATCTCATGGGCAACTTGCGTTGGTTGCTCCATTCACCCCTGAATTGAAGGCAGAAGTGCAACCGGCTTCAGTCCGGCTTGCTCTCAGTTTGGCTGATCGATACTTTTCCATCAGCCTTGTCCTCGTAGATGTTCAGGACGATCATCATCTCATTGTCCGGCCTGACCAGGTAGGAGTTGTAGGTGCGGTCGCCGTCCTCGCCAGTGGTCTCTCCCGACATGGTATCTTGAAATCCGGCTGGCTGGTTGCTCTGGTAGTAGGCTTTCACTTGCTCATAGGGGTCCGTTGTCTCCAAGCGGATTGAGGTGATCGTAACGGATTTTCCATCCGATCCAGTATTGTGGTTGGTAGACGTGTGAATCACCGTGCCAGGGGGGTATGGCACAATGCCATAGGAGACTCCTGGGCTTTGGCTGGGCGAGGGTTGAGCCGTTTGGCTGGGAGTGGGGAAGGGAGCGGAGGAGCTTTGCGTGACGGGTGGAGAGGAAATAGGGGAAGACGGAGGCGAAGTGCTGCATGAGCTCAGCGCGAGAAGTCCCCCCAGGGAAACAACCAACAACAGGAACCATCGGTTTCTCATCTTTGCACCTCCTCAGTGCCTTCAGTTTCATCAAAACCGATCACAGGATAACATGATGCACTGCACAGGTGGTATTTACGTACCCATTAAATCACTCAGCTATTTAGCCACCTTCTTACTGACCCACGAAAGGCTGATCTGCCCGGTTGGAGAAGCGGTCCACCCCCGCTATACTTTGAATGACCAGCGGGTTGGTCTTGACACCCACATCCAGGAGGAAGCAACCATGACGGAACGAACGGTTGGACGGACCGTGCGGGGGATTCGAGCCCCCATGATCCACCAAGGAGACGATATCGTGAAAATCGCCGTCCAGAGTGTACTGCAGGCGGCGGAACAGGAAAGATTCAACTTGAATGACAAAGATATTATCGCCATCACCGAATCTGTTGTGGCTCGTTCCCAGGGCAATTACGTCTGCGTGGATGATATTGCCGAGGAGGTTACCCGCAAACTTGGGGACCGCGTGGGTGTCGTCCACCCGATCCTCAGCAGAAACCGCTTTGCCCGCATCTTGAAAGGGATCGCGCGGAACCGCAAAGAGGTGCTTTTAATGCTCAGCTACCCCAGCGATGAGGTAGGGAATCCGATCATGGATCCTGTGGAGATGGAGAAATTAGGCATCAACTTGTACAAGGACACTGTGACGGAAGAAGAGTATGTCCACCACTTTGGGCATTTCCTGCACCCATTCACCGGTGTCGATTATCTGCAGTTCTACAAAGAGATCATCTTGCAAGAGGGAGCCAAACCAACCATCGTCTTCTCCAACGATGTGGCGGCGATCCGAGGGATGGTGCCAGCTATTCTGGTAGCGAGCATCCACAACAATGAACAGGTGAAACGCACAATCATTTCTGCTGGGGGGGCGAATGGCGATCCCATTGCTGTTCTTGACTTGAGTGAGCTCTGCAATGAGCCTCGCCAGAAGAAAGGATACAACCCAGCCTTTGGTTTGTATGGCTCGAACATGGCCGATGAAGCGGAAATGCTGAAACTGTTTCCCCGGCCCTTGAACGATGCCGGAGACCGCTATGTGGTTCTCATCCAAGAGGGAATCAGGGCTGCCACCGGAAAACAGGTTGAAGCGCTGATCTATGGCGATGGTTGCTTCAAGGATCCGGTGGCCGGCATTTGGGAATTGGCGGATAAAGTTGTCGCACCGGACTATACCGACGGTCTGGTGGGAACGCCCAATGAATTAAAAATGAAGTTCTTATTGGACAGCAAACACAAAGCGCACCGAGGGCAGGAAGCGGAGCGAGCGATTAGGGAAGAGATCCTCCAAAAAGAGTGTGACCTGAAGGGGAAGATGTCGTCGGAAGGCACCACTCCACGACGGTTGACCGATCTAATCGGCAGTCTCTGCGACTTGGTCAGTGGCAGCGGTGACCAGGGAACCCCGATCGTGCTGATCCAGGGCTATTTCGACAATTATGCTTCCCTGGCAGTCGATTGTTCGTAAGATCCCTGGATCGGAGAAAGTACGAAAACAGTAGCGGTGGCAGATAGCTGAAAATATCAGCTCTCATTCCAACAGAAAACAAGAAAGGGCCGGCTAAAGCCGGCCCTTTCACTATTCAAGGGAGGTGAAGCAGGGGTTTTCGCCCCTGCCTGAAATCGTCTAGAGCGGTGGTTCGGTGCTGACCTCGACCAATGTTTCATTGCCATCGCTGGTGTGAATGCCGCGGTGGCTCATGGCAGCCTCAGCCACCCAACTGAATGCCCAGTGGACCGATGGGACATCCGCATACAGTGGCGTAAGGCCAGTGCCGATCAGCGGGCCGCGCCCGAAGGAACGGTCAATCAAGGTCACTGTCTCAGCGCGGGTAATGGTCTGATCTGGACGGAAGTCGCCGGAGGGGTACCCGGTGATGAACATGGCCCGGGATGCTGCCTCTACGTTGCCTGCCGCCCAGTGACCGGCAATGTCCGGGAAGGTTGGCGGAGCGACGATCAACGAGAAGAGGCCGCGAGCCCTCACCATTACGGTTGCCAGCTCAGCGCGGGTAATGGGGCGCTCCGGTCCGAAAGTGCCATCCGGGTAGCCGTTCATTACGCCGCTGAAGACCACAGCGTTGATGTAGGAGAAAGCCCAGTGGTTGGAAGGCACATCGGAACCGATGTTTGCAGTCATGGTGGTGTCCAGGCTGAGGATACGGGTAAGGATGGTGGCGATCTCGGCGCGAGTGATGGGCTTCTCCGGAAGGAATGTTTTATCCGGGTAACCCTTGATGTAAGCGCGGTGAAAGACCGGACCGACTGAAACCAGAACAGTGGCGGTAGTGGCATTCTGGAAGCCGGATACCTTTCCGGTGACCACATTGGCAATGATGGTGTTGTCGATCACCGTATTGGGAACGGTAAATTGGGCTACTAGGGTGCCATTGGCGCCGGGGGGCAGGTCGCCCACATTCCAGCTGATCTTGTTGTTCACTGTATCCACGGCAGGGGAGGGATTGCCATTGAGGAAGGTGGTGTTAGCCGGAATTGGTTCTTCGATGATCACCGAGGGTAAAAGCAGATTGCCGTTGTTATTGTAGGTGATCAAATAGGTGATGTATTCGCCGGCTTTTACAGAATCAGCAGTGGCGATCTTCACCAACTGCAGCATCGAGGGAGCTAGCGAGCCAACCTGGAAGGTGGCCACGGAGTTGACCGGAGTCATTCCGCTCAAAGTAGCGACAGCAGTGTTGGTGATGGTGTTGCCAACTATCGCGGCGGGGTCCAATAGAGCAGCCAGGGTGACAGTGCCGGTTTGTCCAGGCGTGAGGTTGGCTATCGTCCAGCTTAGCACTGTACCGGTCTGGGTGTATCCGGTGGTACCACCCAGGAAAGTAAGGCCGGGGGGCAAGGTGTCGGTGACCGTGATGGAGGGTAGGGTAGGGTTGGTGCTGGGATTAGAATAGGCGATAGCATAGTTGACCGTCTCTCCGGGGAGGACATTGGTCTTGTCTACCGTTTTGGCCACAGTGATGTTGTTGGGGACGCCTACCAGAATCTGGCAGGTACTGCTCACTTGGGCTACGCTGGTTCCCTGAATATAAGCAGTGTTGGGAATGGTGGTTCCAGCCGCGACATTGGAAGCGACCGTGCCGATGAAGGAGATGCTTCCGGTCTGGCCCGGAGCCAAGGCGCCTAAACTCCAAGTGTAGGTGGAGCCGCTTTGCGAGGGCGTCACGCCGGAGAAAGCCAAATTGGTGATACGGCTGTCGATCGTGTCGATGATCTGACAGTTTTGGATAGGGGAGACCGTGCCAGAGCTGTTGTTCGTATAGCTGATAGTAAAGGAGACCTGCTGGCCGGGTTGCACGATGCTGGGGCTGACCGTTTTTTTGAGGATGAAGGGGGCAGGGAGTACCGTTACCTGGGGAGCTACCGCAGGCGCTACGCTGACTGAGACCAAGTACCCATCCACATATTTGTACCCGACGAAAGTAGCTGTGTTTTGTACCACCGTATTGTATAACACAGTGCTAAAGACGCTTACAACCAAAGTGGCCTGTACGGTTTGGCCGGGAGAGAGCGTGCCCACATTCCAATAGACGATATTACTGCCGGAGACGATTGGGGTAGCTTGGCCGATATTTGTGCTGTGGGTGACGTAACCGGTGTAGGCGGGGATGGTGTCCTGCAACTGGACATTGTAGAGGATCACCGAACTATAGGGGTTTGTAAAAGAAATAGTATAGGTAAGCTGGTCCCCCGGCCCGGCAGTAGTCTTGTTCACTGCCTTGGTGAAGCTCAGGGATTGTTCCAGGATCAGGGTATTGCCGGAGGTGCTTTGGCTGCTGCCCATCCCGGTGGCGGAGACTTGGGCGGTGTTGCTTACTACCGTTCCGGCCACAGCCGTGGTTTTTGGCCGCACGGTCAGTGTAATGGCCCGAATGTCGTTATTCTGCATTGTGCCCAGACTCCAGGTGAGGGCTTGTCCGGCGACGGTAGGGGTAACCGATGCTGCGACGTAATCAAGGCTGCTGCTCAGGAGATCTTGTACGGTAACGTTGTTTACCGCTCCACCCGAGGTGTTTATGATAGCGATTTGGTAGGTGAAGGTGTTGCCTTTCAGGACGGAAGTGGCAGTAGTGGTCTTATTGATCCCGAGTGTACTGGATACATTGACCTGTACCACGCTGGAGACGAAGGAGTAATTGCCTGAATCGGTCTCCATGGTGAAGATGGCATAGACGGTGAAGTTGCTGCCGGCGATGTTGGCCACGCTATAAGTAATGGAGCCATTGCAGGGAGTCTCGGCGACCTTGTCGCTCCAGACGAAGGGGTCAGGATTCGAAGCGATGAAGGTGGCCAGGCTGTTCTCCGGTACATCGACGATCTGCACAGTGCCGATGTTTGTGTACAGGTGGGGCAGGAAGGAGAAGGTGAAGGTAACTTGACCGCCCGGATTGACGGTAGCGCTGGCGCCTCCATTGACCTGGAAGAAGACAAACTGGCCTTCGTTGGCTGCTGCCACCGGAGAAGCGCCAAGCGGGGGTAGGGTCATCAAAGACATTGCCAGAAGCAAGGCGAGCCCCAGACCCAAGGCTTTCTTCATTGTGTTCATTGTGTGTACAACACCTCCGTTTTCTTTTTTCTTGTGCCGACTTACATCCTGAGAACGGTAAACTATGGTTCATCCACGCCAAATCCGGGATGAGCCTCTGCAAACCTACGCTATTATACGCTTTTGCCCGCACTTGGACACAAAAGCCTGTGGCAGCATAACAATGCGACAAGATTTGTCAACTGTAACATTTGAAGTTAGACGTACTTTCTCTCTCGCAGGTTCGCCTTTCTTCCCGTTTACCTTGTGAGAGACCAGGCGGAGCCGGGGGTCTCACTTTGACAGAGGTCTTTATTACTGCTTTACTAATCACTGGAAAGAGTAGGGAAGACGGTGAAATGCCGTCGCGGTCCCGCCACTGTAAGGGATGAGCCCACAAAGCCACTGGCGAAAGCTGGGAAGGCGAAACGGGCGATGACCCCGAGTCAGGAAACCTGCTTTCCCCGCGAAAACCGCGGAATTTTCCTTCGTGTGAAAGGAGAAGCTGTATGAATTATTATTGTCGCCGCTTGGTTTGCGGCATGGCCTTACTGGCTGCTGTGGGTCTATTTTCGGGAGGGTGCACTCCCTCTGTTCCAAGCCAATCTAGCACCCCCCCTACCGCTACAAGCTCAATGGTTCCACTGACCTATACCGCTACCGACGCTTCCGGCATCGTTGTCACCCTAGCCAACTCCCCCAAACGAATCGTCTCGCTAGGTCCCTCAGCTACCGAAATGGTCTATGCCTTAGGGATCTTCGACCGCCTCGCTGCTGTCACCACCGCCGATGATTACCCTTCCGAGGTGAGCAAACTCGAGAAAGTCGGCAGCATCGACAACCCCAGTCTGGAAAAGATCCTCGCTCTTCAGCCGGACCTGGTGCTGGCCGTCTTCGGCAACCCGATGACCCTGGTGGAGAATCTACGGAAACAAGGAGTGCCGGTCTTTGGCTTGAACCCAGAGACCATTCCAGATGTGTTGATTGACATACGCGAGTTGGGTGATCTGACCGGAACCCGTCCCCAAGCCGACAAGCTGGTTGCCGGGATCGAAGAGAGGATCGACAGCTTGCAGAAGAAAGTAGCTACTGCGACTGCCACACTGCCCACCGTCTTCTTGGAAACCTGGCCGCAAGAACCCTTCTACACTTTTGGGCGGGGAACCTTCGGAGACGATTTGGTGATTTTAGCCGGCGGTACCAATATCGCCAACGCCATCGAAGAGGCTTACCCGGCACTAGCCACCGAATTCATCTTCTTTGAAGACCCCCAGACAATCGTTTTGCTTTACCCGCCCCAAGAAGGCAGCACTGGTCCGAAAGGCCGGGAGGGTTGGTCGCAGATTGCCGCTGTGGCGGCTGGCCGAATCCTGCAGGCTGCCGATCCCAATGTCTACCTTCGACCAGGGCCGCGTATCGTCCAAGCATTGGACGAGCTGACCCGCTTCCTCCACCCGGAGTGGTTCGTCACACCCTAGGCAGACCAGCTGTACTTGGTCTGCTCGCCTTTTTCATCTTGGCTATCTTCGCCTGGGGCTTGCTGGTGGGTGGAGCAACTCTTTCGCCGGCAGAGGTCTGGCGGGCATTGGAGCAACCCATTGGATGGAGCCAAGCTCCAGCCACCCACGTCAGCATCGTTTGGCACCTTCGACTGCCGCGGATGCTGACCGCTTTCCTAGTGGGAGCCGCCTTGGCTTTGGCTGGAACTATCAGTCAAGCCATATTCCGTAACCCTCTAGCCGACCCCTTCGTAGTGGGAACCAGCGCCGGGGCCAGTGCAGCGGTGAGCTTAGCCTTAACCTTGAACATTGTCTATCTTTTCCCCGGGGTTTTGGCTACCCCTCTATTCGCCTTCGCCGGGGCGATCCTGGTGACCCTAATGGTACTGATGGTAGGCCGTCGACACGGCGCTCTTCCCGTGAACACCCTACTTTTAGCCGGGATTGCCGCCAACTACCTTTTCGGTTCCCTTAGCATCCTGATCGCTTTGGTCGGACGTGACGTGCTCAAACGCAGCTTGCTCTGGAGTCTGGAGGGATTTGCCGGGGCAAGTTGGGGGTCAGTGATCACTTTCTTGCCTTATCTGGCGGTGGGAACCCTGATCCTGGTATTTCTGGCCAAACCGCTCAACTTGTTGCTAGTAGGAGAGGAGAACGCCCTCGGGATGGGCCTTTCCGTGCAACGCTTCAAGTTGTTGCTCGTGGTGGTGATAGGGTTATTGGCCGGCGCCTCAGTGGCCACTGCGGGCATTATCGGTTTCGTGGGGTTGGTCGTGCCGCATCTGGCCAGGATGTGGGTGGGGGCCACCCATCGCCGCCTCTTGCCGGCTTCCTTTATCGGAGGTGGCGTACTCCTTTTGACAGCCGACAACATGGCCCGCTCGATCATTCCCGGGTATGAGATCCCTGTTTCAGTGCTTACTGCTTTATTAGGGGTGCCTTTCTTTCTCTACCTGCTGCGTAAGAAATGAGGCGGTCATTGATGGCGAAAAGCACCTTATCCTCAGGGCAAGGATCTCCAATCCCCTTAAAGATCCCCGGAGCGTTCTTTCTGGAGGTGGATGGCCTTTCCGGCGGATATGGGGAGGGCTTGATCTTCCAAGAGATTTGTTTTTCCTTGCCGCGAGGACAATTTACTGCCTTGGTTGGACCCAACGGTTCCGGAAAAACCACACTCTTGCGAGGGATCCTTGGGCTATTACCGCAACAGAGCGGCTCGGTCAGGCTGGATGGACGCGAAGTGCGCGACTATGGCCGCCGTGAGCTGGCCAAGCGAGTATCCTTGCTTATTCAGGAGGACGGTGAGCCTTTCCCCTTTTCGGTAGAAGAGATCGTCATGATGGGGCGTTTTCCCCACAACCCCTTTTTCCCGGACACTCTTCAAGATCGCCAGGCTGCCCAGGATGCGCTAGAGCGGGTAGGCTTGGCGAGGAAGGCGAAAAAGCCGTACTTGCAGTTGAGCGGGGGAGAGAAAAGGCGGGCAATGATCGCCCGCTCGCTCGCCCAAGAAGCCCAACTGCTATTGCTGGACGAACCAACCTTGCACCTTGACCTGCGTTACCAATTGGAGACGACAGCCCTGCTTCGCCAGTTGGCTGATTCCGGTCTGGCCGTTCTGGCTGTCTACCATGACTTCCGATTGGCTTCAATGTACGCTCAACGGGTGCTGCTCTTTCAAGAAGGGCGCCTAGTCGGCGACTGTCTCCCAGAGAAGGTTGACCCACAGCAAGTGCTTGATCTTTACGGTTTGGACGCAAAATTCGCTCCTGCCTTCCGCGCTTTTCAGAATTTGCCCTCCCAAAAGGATTGCTGATTTATGATTTTGATTGCTGATTTGTTGGCTCCTGGCAGGGGGTCCTGCTACACTGGTTTGGCAATTGCCACCAATAACTTGTTCAGGGAGGATTTGCGGAAATGAGTTCAATCGTAGCAAAGCGGATTGAACTGCTCGAAACCGAGTCGGCTTTTGAAGTACTGGCCAAGGCTAGAAGGTTGGAGGCGCAAGACCGTAATATAATCCATCTGGAGATCGGCGAACCTGATTTTGACACCCCTCAGCATATCAAGGATGCAGCGGTTCGCGCGTTGACGAACGGATTCACCCACTATACCCCCACCACTGGTCTTCCCCAGGTTCGGCAAGCGGTGGCTGAGTATGTTGCCCACAGCCGGGCCATCCCGGTTGCCGCGGAGGAAGTGATTATCACCCCCGGCGCCAAACCGATTCTTTTTTTTCTGCCCTTAGCCTGCCTAGAGCCGGGTGACGAGGCCATCTTCCCAGACCCTGGCTTTCCCATCTACCAGTCCATGATCCGCTTCACTGGCGCCCGGCCTGTACCGATCACCCTGCACGAAGAACTGGACTTCCGCCTGGATGTAGATGAACTGCGGCGTTTGATCACCCCAAAGACCAAGATGATCATCCTCAACTCACCCCATAACCCCACCGGCGGGACACTCTCGCAAGAGGATTTGGAGGGCATCGCTGCAGTGGTCCGTGGCCGCAACCTGGTGGTTCTTGCTGACGAGATCTACAGCCGTATCCTCTACGACCGAAAGCACCTCTCGCTGGCCTCGTTGCCGGGGATGAAAGAGCAAGTAGTGATTCTGGACGGTTTCTCCAAGTCCTATGCCATGACCGGCTGGCGTTTGGGTTATGGCGTGATGCGAGCCGATCTAGCAGAAGCGGTGCGCAAGCTGATGGTAAACTCGGTATCCTGTACGGCTGGCTTCAGCCAGATGGCCGCTATCCAAGCGCTGGAAGGGTCACAGGAAGAGGCGGAAGCGATGGTAGCGGAGTTTCACCGCCGTCGCGACTTGCTGGTTGCCGGTCTGAACCGTATTCCTGGGGTCAGTTGCCGATTGCCGGTGGGGGCTTTCTATGCGTTCCCAAACGTGAAGTCTTTCGGTCGGTCGTCTGGGGAGATCGCCAATCTGTTGTTGGAGCAAGGTGGAGTGGCTACTCTGGCTGGAAGGTCCTTCGGCGAGCAGGGGGAAGGCTACCTGCGTCTCTCCTACGCTAACTCCACTCCCAACCTTAAGGAAGCTTTGCTGCGCATCGAACGGAACCTGGCGCTCCTGAACTGAGTTCAGCGACAGGCAACGCTTTTACACTTTCCTTCACAATAGGATGGTGAAGCGGTGGATTGCCGATTACCCAAAGATGACCAAACCAAGAAGAGCCCCCGTGGGGGCTCTTCTTGGTTTGTGTCTTTTCGTTGTTTGGTGCTGGAGAACCGGCGGAGATTCGCTAGGACACTCTACTGAGGGTTAGCATGCTGCCGGGTGTTAGTTAGCTGCGTAGTTCGGTAATCCCGTTCACACAGGCTTCGATCTTCCCATGCAAGAGGGCAGCGATGACCTGGTTGGCGGCGTCGATGCCGACATTGATCTGAGCTTCTTTAGTGGAAGCGCCTTGGTGCGGTGTGCAGATCACCTGGTCCAGCTCGATCAAGGTGCGGCAGGCAGGAGGCTCTTGAGAATAGACATCCAGGGCGGCGCCGGCAACCTTGCCGGACTTGATGGCTTCTTCCAGTGCGTCCTCGTTGACAACTCCGCCACGGGCTACATTGAGGATGCGGACTCCATCCTTCATCTTGGCGAACTCGTTGGCGCCGATCATGTCACGAGTTTCCTTGGTGAGGGGGAGGTGGAAGGAGATGTAGTCAGCCTTGACGAGGATCTCTTCCAAGTTTGACTTTTGTACACCTAGCGCGTTCATTCCCTCGGCATCGACAAAGGGGTCATTGCCTAACACAGTCATCTCCAGCGCTACTGCCACCTTGGCCACCTTCTTGCCGACGTTGCCCAAACCGGCCAAGCCGAGCGTCTTTCCCTTCAACTCGGTGGCTTCCAATTTGCGATTCCAAGTGCCTGCCTTTAGCTCGGCTTGGCCGGGAAGGATCTTCTTGGACAGGAGGAACATGAGGGCCAGTGTGTGTTCAGCAGCAGCGTTGGTGTTGCCGAAGGGAGTGTTCTCTACTACGATGCCCAGCTTGGCGGCGGCCTCGGTGTCGATGTTGTCATACCCGACACCGGCGCGAACGACCAACTTCAGCTTCTTTGCAGCAGCCAACATCTCCGGGGTAACTTTGATGCCGCTACGCACGATCATGGCATCGGCCTCATCGACAATCTTGATGCAATCCTCCACGCTGATACCGGGTTTGCTGTCTACCTCCAACCCTGCCTTCTGCAGGATCTCGATTACTTTGGCGTTGATCTTGTCAGGAATCAATACTTTCATTTTTCTACCCTCCCATATACGGATCCAAGGCAGCGGTCAGCTCCTTGATCTCATCCAGGGTCAGATCGCCCATATGGGCGATGCGGAAGGTGGTCGGCTTACCCTCGGCTTCCAGCTTTTCATTCAGCTTGCCATATCCGGTGTCAATGGAATAGCCTTTCGCGGACATCTCTTTCTTGATCTTCTTCATATCCAGATTGCGGGTGTTCAGCAGGCAAGTTACTGTGTTGGAATGGTAGCCCTCTTCGGAGAAAAGGAGCAGCTCGTGTTTGGCTGCCCAGCCACGGGTATACTCGGCCATTTCAGCGTGGCGGCGGAAGCGGTTTTCGATTCCCTCTTCCATGATCCGCCCGAGCTGTTTCTGCAATGCGTAGAGGTGGGGAATGGACGGGGTGTAGGGGGTTTGATCGGTGTCGTATTCCTTCTTCAGGTCGAGGATATTAAAATAATAACCCTTGCCTGGGACTTCCTTGGCTTTCTCGTAACAGCGCGAACTGACCGAAGCCATCGAAAGGCCGGGAGGCATGGCAAAGGCTTTCTGCGAGGAGGTGAAGCAGAGGTCGATGCCCAACTTGTCTACTTCCAACTTGATTCCCCCCATGGATGAGACGGCGTCCACGAACCAGAGGACATCGGGGTACTTCTTCATCACTTCGGCGATCTCCTCCATGTTCGAGGTAACCCCAGTGGAAGTCTCGTTATGAGCCATACCGAAGGCCTCGAAGCCGCCCTTGGCAAGAGCTTTGTCTACGTCTTCGGGCTTTACCGCCTTGCCGTAGTCGTACTTGATGCGCTCGACTTCGCGAGCACAAGCCTCACCGACGTCTGCATACTTCTTGGAGAAGGCGCCGTTAGTGGCAACCAGCATTCTCTTGTTGACGCAGCAGCGGACTGAGACTTCCCAGAAGCCAGAGCCTGAGGATGTCGAGATGAGTACATCGTTGTTGGTAAAGAAGATGGCCTGAAGGCCAGGTTTCAAACCGCCGAAAAGTTTCTTGAAGGCTTCCGTACGGTGCCCGATTTGGGGTGTTGCCAGTGCTTCCAACACTTCCTTGCGGACCTCAGTGGGTCCGGGGATAAATAATTTGTTGGCCATGCACATCCTCCTGTATTTTTTTTGTGCTTCAATCACTTCCGTAACTAGACGAACGTTCGTTCCCGTATTCCCTTTCCCCCAAGAGTGATTTCTTCCACACCTTTGGGCTTTCTCTTCATACCATTAGTTTTGAATGATTTCCGTGGTCTTCGCTCTGCTAGTATATATTACCCAAATATCCTCAGCCATCTGCAGAACAGCCGACCCTTTTCATAAGACTAGCGAGGAATAGACCTCCGGTCAATTCAGGCTTGAATTCAAGGGGATTGATCTGCTAGGATAACCGCTAGTTGGGCGGATGGCTCAGCGGTAGAGCACTTGCTTCACACGCAAGGGGTCACAGGTTCGAATCCTGTTCCGCCCACCATCGACAGAAGGCAGAACTTGCCTTAATATAAAACTCCGGTCAGCTCAGACTGGTGGCAGCACGCGCAAAGAGCGGGAGTAGCTCAGCTGGTAGAGCACAACCTTGCCAAGGTTGGGGTCACGGGTTCGAATCCCGCCTCCCGCTCCATTCCTCTTACCTTCAGGTTTTTTTGACCTCCCGAACCATTGAAAGGCATACCGGCGCTGGTTGTAGTTTCTAATGCACTTGTGGCAATGTATTGATAGCTATTAGCGCGAGTAGTTAACCAGGAAGGCAGTGTCCTCTTTCGCGCAAATCGTGTGCAAGGGGCCGTCGCGGATCTGATCCAGGTTGAGCCCCTCGGTGGGAAAGTAGCGCTTCCCGGAACTGACATAGGTGATGACATAACCCCCTTCCAGCATCTTTGGCGCCTCATAATTGAAATGAGCGAGATTACTGTAGACCTTGGTGACAAGGTGGGTCGGGTCGCGAGACTGCCTCGCCTTGGCTCTGGAGTAACGCATGAAGAAGGCGTAGCCCAGGAAGAGAACTGCCACAACCACTACCACCGTGAGAATCTGTGCGATATCCATGACCCTATTCTACCTGTTCGACGCAAACGCCCCAACTGAATACACGCCTCCCATCTTGCCGTCTCTAAAAATGGGTTGGAAGGATTGTGGAAGGGTATGTTATGATCCCATTGCCCTTGAAAGGTAGTTCCGAGCCGACGTAGCTCAGCGGTAGAGCTGCTGAATCGTAATCAGCGGGTCGGGGGTTCAAATCCCTCCGTCGGCTCCATGAATATTCTTTACTTAGCTGCGCGAGCCGTGGTTCCCTGCCGAGTCTCCACGAACAACCTACCCGATGGTCATGAGAATAAGGCTGCTGGGCAGATAGGATGATTTTCCAGAGGGAGCGATCTTGCGCCTTGGAAAGCCCATGAAGGCAAAACCGTGCTCTTGTTCACCCTTCTGATGCTGTTGATCGGTTCATTGATGGCATTGTAAGCGGTCAAAGTCTAGATCCTCTCTTGTCAAGAAGAGGATACTTCGCGAGAGCAATCTTCAACTGGAGGAGGTTATTCGCCGAAGACTATTCAGGCGATCTTTCGGCACTCCATATAGAAGCGTTTCTCCTTTGCCGCGCCCATCGAGAAAGTCTTGCGTGGCAAAGCTCCATCCACGATGACCGTCTTGAAGAGGTCGGTTTTAGCCATCGCTGGGAGGTAGACGCCGGCCTGGCCAGGCTGGCAGCCAAGCTTGCAGACGACCTCCTCGCCATGTACATAGTCGATCTTCTCTGCACCACCCTCTTTCAACCATGGATCGAGGAAAGCCTGCACGTTGCCCACAGCCAAGTTGAAGGTGGGCTGGCCGAGTGTTGCCAATTGGAAACCTGCCGAGGTGATCAGGCCGAAGGTTTGTTCCGACCCGCCTTGGCTGTGCAATCCAGCGATCATCTCTTCCTGTCCTCTGCAGGGGACCAGTCGTAGTTGGTTGCCGAAGGCACGGGTCATCGCCGCCCCGAGATCCTCCCGCAACCCAAAGAGGACGCGGTGGATAGGTTCGAAAACCAACCCGACATCATGCACATTCTCCAGTTCGACAAGGGCATATCGAGAAGGGTGATTCATCCCCACGATCGCCTTCTGCTGTTCCCAGATCGCCTTTGCCGTGGCCAAGGAATGGTTGCCGTCGCCCATCGCGTACAACAGCACCCCTTTGTCTGGCCCCACACCGTATCTGCTTTGGAATCGCGCTGGGTCGGCCAACTGCTTCAGGGCAGCAATTACCTGTTTCTCTAGGTCAGGATCAACAAGGCGGTATCCTTTCAGACGCCCGCTGCCCAACATTAATTCAAAGTCGTACAATTCTTCCAGCCGATCGATTTGAGTGGTTAACGGTTCAATCACTGTTCCCTCTGGATCATCGATCAGCACCAGGATGTGCGGCAACTCCAGTGGCGCCCCGCTGCGGATACGGATCCTCGGTGGGAGGCGGTCCAGGATGGTTCCCTCAGTGGAGCGGATCAACGCCTCTGATCCACGGTTGAAGTCGAATCGCTCCAGATCGAGGGCAATCATCAGGCCGTGACGGGTGCGGCCATTGACAGTTCGTTCTAGATAGATTAATCCCTCATGAGCCGTAAAGAGATCCTCGTTAAGGTAACGGCGCATGATCATGCGAGTATTTTCCTCCCTGGCCTTCTCTTCCAGGCTGCCAAGAAAGACCTCGGGCAGAATCAGATGAAAGGTAGAAGGATCATCGCCCACAAGGCAGCGCACCTCTTCCCAATATTCCGGCTCGGAGGTGAATTGGTCGCAGGCAATCACAGCCCACTTCCGTAAATCCGTCCCGGCTTTTGGCAGGAGGATATCAGCCACTTGCAGGCCAACAGCTGGATAGTTTCTCATTGATGATTCTCTCCTTCTTGAAGGTGAAATTGCGATCCTATTGTACCCATGACCTGCTTTTCAAGCGAGAGGCTTGGAGTAGGGGGAACATCTCAATGAGTTTTCTAGTCGTCTCAGCCAAGAGTCGATCCTTGCGCCACCTGTTGCAGCCTTGCTATAATCCAGCTTCGTGGCGAGGTACCCAAGCGGCCAAAGGGATCTGACTGTAGATCAGCTGGTGTAATGCCTTCGGGGGTTCGAATCCCTCCCTCGCCACCAGCCTAAAAATTCTATATAATAACTCGGCTTGATGCGGGAATAGCTCAGTTGGTAGAGCACTAGCCTTCCAAGCTGGTGGTCACGGGTTCGAGCCCCGTTTCCCGCTCCAAAAGAATAAAGAGCCCAGATAGCTCAGTCGGTAGAGCGTATCCTTGGTAAGGATAAGGTCCCCAGTTCAAATCTGGGTCTGGGCTCCATCAATTATTTCAATGTGAAGTACCTGCCGAAAACGACAGAGGGAGTGAAACGATAGAAATGGCGAAGCAAAAGTTTGAACGCACCAAGCCCCACGTCAACGTGGGCACTATTGGCCACATTGACCATGGCAAGACCACCCTCACCTCGGCTATCACCAAGTGCCTGGCCAAGGGCGGTTCCAAG